>N._stephensi_711_cecum__coassemble_14_pt1 | contig 69218 bp, 50 predicted proteins | sample N__stephensi_711_cecum__metabat2_high_PE_008 | metagenome-assembled genome bin N | reverse complement strand
GCTTAAGCTGTTAGAATGAGTAAGGCAATAGGTCTGGCCATTCCTTTCTAGGACTGTGGTGGTTCAATTTGCAATATTGTGAGGATTATTTCAACAGTGTCGGCGGGAGGAGACCGGGATGGTTTGGCAGACGGGCGGTGGTTGGGTGTTTTCTAATAGTGCGTATCAGTATCTCGTAATTTACGGGTCGGCTCTGATGCGCATCCATGCGCCGCAGAGCCTGAAATGCGCATCCATGCGCATTTCACCCTTGTCTGTGGCACGCACTATAAGAAAACACACCAACCGCCGCCAAAGTCTGCCAAGCCATCTCGGTCTCCTCCCGCCTCGGTACTGGCTGAAATGTAGTCTCACAATATTCTGGGCTGAATGGTATGCTATAAATAAATATGTTGGCTTGGGAGCATTTGTTTTAATAATGCGTTATATATAAAAACATTATAGCATCATTGTTATTTTGCTTCAAGCCATTGTGGCAAAGAGGTAAACTGCGGGATGGAAAAAATCGCGCGGCATACTTTACATTTTAAAGTTGGTGTGATATACTATCCTAGTGTGATTAGCCGATGCTCAGACAGGGGAGACTCCGACCCCGTCCTGGTATCCGGTGTTTTATAGAAAGAAGGAGGAAGAACAATGATTTCCAAAGAGAAGAAGACAGCAATTATGAATGAGTATGCCAGGACTCCTGGTGATACCGGTTCGCCTGAGGTTCAGGTGGCGGTTCTGACCGCGAGGATTCAGGAGCTCACCGAGCATCTGAAAGAGAATCCCAAGGATCATCATTCCCGCAGAGGTATGTTGAAGATGGTAGGTCAGAGACGTGGCCTTCTGGATTATCTGAAGAAGAAGGATATTGCGAGATATCGTGCTCTGATTGAGAGACTTGGCTTAAGAAAATAATGCAGATGCAGAAGCGGAGTTCGTCCAACAGGGCGCTCCGCTTCCTTTTGTGTCGGTAATTCCGGGACAGAGACATTATCCGAGATTGCTGAAAGGTGTGTGAGCTTCATGCTTCTTTCAGTGGTTTCGGGATTCTCTGTTCCGCTGAAATACGAAATAAAGAGCCGCGGTGCGGCGGAATGGAGGAAATTATGTACCAGAGTTATGAAATGGAGCTCGGCGGGCGCAAGCTGGTGGTAGATGTGAACCGCGTGGGCAAACAGGCAAACGGTTGTGCTTTTATGCACTATGGCGATACTACCGTGCTCTGCACGGCAACTGCGTCCGAGAAGCCCAGGGAGGGTATTGACTTTTTCCCGCTCAGCGTGGAGTATGAGGAGAAAATGTACGCCGCAGGCAAGATTCCCGGCGGTTTTAACAAGCGTGAGGGAAAGGCCAGTGAGAATGCAATCCTCACCAGCCGCGTTATTGACAGACCCATGAGGCCTCTGTTTCCCAAGGATTATCGGAACGATGTGACGCTGAACAATATGGTGATGAGCGTGGATCCTGAGTGCCGCCCTGAGATTGTGGCAATGATCGGCGCAGCCATCGCTACCTGCATCTCTGATATCCCTTTTGACGGACCCTGTGCAATGACTCAGATTGGTCTGATTGATGGGGAGCTCATTGTGAATCCTTCCCAGAAGCAGTGGAAGGAGGGCGATCTGAATCTGACTGTGGCATCCACCAGAGAGAAGGTCATCATGATCGAGGCGGGCGCCAATGAGGTTCCCGAGGCAAAGATGCTGGAGGCAATCTACAAGGCTCATGACATCAATCAGACGATCATTGCTTTCATAGATAAGATTGTCGCCGAGGTGGGCAAGCCCAAGCATGAATATACAAGCTGTGCGATTCCCGACGAGATGTTCGAGGCAATCAAGGGCATCGTGCCCCCTGCCGAGATGGAGGAGGCGGTGTTCACCGACGAGAAGCAGGTGAGAGAGGAGAATATCCGTCAGATTACCGCCAAGCTGGAGGAGGCATTCGCCGAGAACGAGGAGTGGCTTGCTATTTTGGGCGAGGCAGTTTATCAGTATGAGAAAAAGACTGTCCGCAAGATGATCCTGAAAGACCACAAGCGTCCCGACGGGCGTGAGATTACTCAGATCCGCCCTCTGGCTGCGGAGGTTGATATCATTCCCCGGGTACACGGTTCGGCCATGTTTACCCGCGGACAGACCCAGATCTGCAATGTGTGTACGCTGGCTCCCCTCTCCGAGGCACAGAGAATTGACGGCCTCGATGAGAACGAAGTAAACAAACGCTATATGCATCACTATAATTTCCCTTCCTATTCCGTGGGTGAGACAAAGCCTTCCCGCGGTCCCGGAAGACGTGAGATCGGTCACGGCGCGCTGGCAGAGAGAGCATTGATTCCCGTGCTTCCCTCTGAGGAGGAGTTCCCCTATGCGATCCGTACCGTGTCCGAGACCTTTGAGTCCAACGGCTCCACATCCATGGCTTCCACCTGTGCGTCCTGTATGTCCCTGATGGCAGCGGGCGTGCCCATCAAGAAGATGGTGGCAGGTATCTCCTGCGGTCTGGTGACCGGGGACACGGATGACGATTTTGTGCTGCTCACCGATATCCAGGGACTTGAGGACTTTTTCGGGGATATGGACTTCAAGGTGACCGGCACCACCGAGGGCATCACAGCCATCCAGATGGACATCAAGATTCACGGTCTGACCAGACCCATCGTGGAGGGCGCCATCGCGCGCTGCCGCGAGGCGAGACTGTTTATCATGGATAATTGCATGAAGCCCGCCATCGCCGCACCCAGACCCGAGGTTGGTCCTTATGCGCCCAAGATTATTTCCATCCAGATCGATCCTGAGAAAATCGGCGATGTGGTGGGACAGCGCGGCAAGACCATCAATGAGATTATTGCCCGCACCGGCGTGAAGATTGATATCACCGACGACGGCATGGTATCCATCTGCGGCACCGACAAGGAAATGATGGACAAGGCTGTGGAGATGGTACAGATTATCACCACCGAGTTTGAAGAAGGCCAGATTTTCAAGGGCAAGGTAGTCAGCATCAAGGAGTTTGGCGCATTTCTGGAGTTTGCGCCCGGCAAAGAGGGCATGGTTCATATCTCCAAGATTGCCAAACAGAGAATCAACCGCGTGGAGGACGTGCTGACTCTGGGCGATGTGGTGACCGTCGTATGCCTTGGCAAAGACAAAATGGGCAGAATCAGCTTCTCCATGAAAGATGTAGCACAGCAGTAAAAAGGAGACGTCCATTGGGGCACCCTCCGTAAGGCAGGTGCCCCAAGGCTTTGCATCTCAAATTAAAATATTGTTGTGTTTGGAGCGGTATAGCCTGTGGCTATGCCGTTTTCGTTGCTTTTGCGGTACTTCGTTTCAAATGCTCCTGGAAGTATTCTTCTGTTTCGGGGATACTGTAATTGTATCCATTACTATCCGAAAGGGATTGCAGACGGCTTGCCGCATTTTCTGCCGATACTGTTCCAATACTCGGTGGGCGTCATTATCTTTTCCGCTTTTAGCCGCTTGGCAATCTGCGTCGGCACACAGGTCAAAGATTTTTCTGACAATCTCCATCGCAGGCTCGTCCACAAGCCACGCATCCTTGTTGTTCGGATTTTTCATATACCTAAATGGCGGCTTGGTGGTCAGCGGTACGCCTGACATCCCTTGCTCTGCATTACCCTGCGTACTTTGTCACTGGTGTTTTTTGCGTGCCATTCATTGAATAAATCCTGTATCGGAACAATGTCACTGATACCCTTCGCCGTGTCGATGTTGTCCATAACGGCGATATACCGCACATTCAAACGGACAAAATCTTCCTCTAAAAGCTGACCGACCACAAGGCGGTTTCGTCCGAGCCTTGAATGGTCTTTTACCGCGGGGTTTACAACCAAGCCCTGCTCCGCAAGCTCTATGATTTCCATAAATGCGGGTCTTGTGAAGCTAACGCCCGAAAATCCGTCGTCATAGAAGAAAAGGGATCCGGCAGCCTATTGTCCATTGCGTACTTTTCAAAAATAGCCTTTTGAATATTTCTCGTAAAAAAGCGAATAATAAATTATTTTACAAAAAATCAAATACATATGCCTTGGTTGAGCGGCAAAAAGAATCTTATTTTTCATTTCAAGCACTGTCAAAAATTAGTTGTCAAATTTGACTATGTACTTTCTTGTATGAATTTCTATTAAAGTCCAAATAGACTACAAAAGTTGTCACGAATGACTATCAAAACAAAAAAATCGTGCTATAATATAACCACAATGAATGCGGAGGTTCAGATATGGAAAATTTAAAAAGCAATATTGACCATTACATGGAATTAAAAGGAATTAAGATGTATAGCCATTTACTTGTTGATATTGCTCACGAATTAGGAATTAAAGGACAAGAAGCATATAAATTTGCAGCTAAAGAAAAAGCCAACTTTTCAAAAATGCTAAAAGGAGAAAGACCGCTTAAATACGAGTTTATTATTCCTTTGGAAAAAATATTTGGTATTTCATTGGCTCGGTTACTATATGAAGATGCATATAAATTACCTGTTGAAAAGGGAAATGTACCGTTCAATAAAGGCTTTAGATATTACGCATATTTAGATGATCCGAAATTATATAAAGATGAATTTGATATATTACTTGCAAATGATGGGAAATCTATACTCACTCAAACTGATGAATTTGGCAAAACCTTCCTTGATTATGTCGTTGAATATCATTCAGTTAATGGGGTTAGATATCTTCATGACGAATACGGAATAAAATTGAAATGGTGTCATAACCAGTTTGAATTTAGAAAAGATAAAGGTATAATATGGATTCATTTTGAAAACTGCATTGGGCTTGCCCGTCTTGTTGCAAGTATGAATAATGCAGAACTGTTCAATGATATTTATGACTCCTACAATATGTTTTTTACAAATGGTCACTATGGTGGAGAAACTTGCATATTTTGTCGAGATGAATATTTGGAAATACTGCTGGACAATGATGGTTTGTTTCATTCAATATTTGAAGTAAAGCCTTATGAATACAACTTTGGGAAGCGTGGCAGAAGAGAAAAACAAGTTGATTCTATTACATACCACTCCATCAACCCGGTAATCAATAACTGTTTGAGATATGCTTTGAAACACCTGGATAGATATAAGTATAGAGCAATAGATATATTAAAATTTGGAATTAACTATAATAGGGAAATAGCCAGTGAGATTAATTTTGATGATTATTATATCTGTAATGAACTTGGCGGACTAAAAAAAATTAGAAATGAGGATTACTACAATATTATTATTTTTGTCGATGTAGAGGTAAATGATGATGAAATAAAGTCTTTAATTAATCAATTACCGAAATTCAATAAATGGTGATACATTGCTAAGAATATTTATTCTACATTAAATGAATTAAATATAAGGAAGAAAAACTATAAAATTATTGAAGGTGAGCGGGAGGACAAATTTATGGGAAAGCATTTTTTTGACTATGAAGATGGAGACTTTGCACATACCATATCGGATAATATGGCAATCGACTCAGATGGCGATATGCTAATGCGTATGAGTGATAATATGGCAATGGATATTGACACAGGTGAGTTGCATTTCATATCGGGATGGTCTGGCGATGAAGATGACGATTAAAATCAACAATGGCGACAGAGAATCGCTATCTGGCGCCATTGTTTTATCCATCGATAAAGATTAACCCGGCGCGGATAGAGGGGAGGGGCTATTTCCTTATGTAGCATCTCTCTTGACCGTCTTTTTTTGCACACCTGAAACCACGATCATTACCTTCAGCGGCATCAAGGTGAGACCAGCTGGTATCGAGCCGGCATCGAGTCGGGACAGGACGGGGCAGGGATGCTTTGGCAGACATTGGTGAAGGTTGGTGCGTTTTCTTATAGTGCGCTCGGGAGACAAGGGGGAAATGCGCATGGATGCGCATTTCAGGTTCTACGGTGCATGGATGCACCTTAGAACCGACCCGCAAATTGCCGGATACTGCCCCGCACTATTAGAAAACACCCAACCGCACCCCGCTGCCAAAGCATCCCTGCCCCGTCCGGCCGCCTCCTGCCGCCCGTCTGAGCAGCAATCACAAAATTTTAGGCGGAGCCCCCCTTTTGGAGAAATACTTGACTCTTTTGCAGTCTTGTGGTAGAGTAAAAACGGCATTGGTTAGATATACCTAACGAAAATTAGCAACAACTTATTAAGAGGCGCAAAAGTCATGTTTTTGGAATTATGTGGAATCAAAAAATCCTTCGGCAAGGGCGAAAACCGCATCGAGGTGCTGAAGGGTGTGGATTTGGAGATTGAGAAGGGCGAGGTATGCGTATTGCTTGGACCTTCCGGCTCCGGCAAGTCCACTCTGCTCAATATTATCGGCGGCATCGACGGGGCGGATGCGGGAGAGATACGCATAGCGGGGCAAACCATGTCAGGTATGCGGGAGAGAGGGCTGGTGCAGTACAGAAGAAAGCACCTGGGATATATTTTTCAGATGTACAATCTGATCCCCAATCTGACCGTGCGGGAGAATGTGGAGGTGGGAGCCTATCTGGGAGACAGGCCGCTGGATGTGGATGAGCTGCTTGGCACGCTGGGGCTTTACGAGCATCGCGGCAAGCTTCCAAATCAGCTCTCCGGCGGGCAGCAGCAGCGCACCGCCATCGGGAGGGCTATCGTCAAAAATCCGGACATCCTGCTCTGCGACGAGCCCACGGGAGCCTTGGATTACAAGACCTCCAAGGAAATTTTACAACTCATAGAGACAGTCAATCACAAATACGGAAATACGGTGGTGATGGTCACGCACAATGATGCCATCAAACACATGGCGGACAGGGTGGTGCATTTTCGGGACGGGCAGATCCGCAAGAGCTATCTGAACATGGACAAAACTCCGGCACGGGATTTGGACTGGTAGGAGGCGGTGTGAGATAGTATGAGGTGGTACAGGAACCCTTTGAGAAAACGGCTGCCCCGGGAGCTGAGAAGCGAGTTTGCAAAGTATGCGGTTATTTTTCTCCTTCTGATTGCGAGCATTGGTTTCGTGTCGGGCTTTCTGGTGGCGGACGGCAGCATGATCATTGCGTATCAGGAAGGCTTTGAAAAATATCGGATTGAGGACGGGAATTTCCGTCTGGAGCAGAAGATGAACCGGGCGCAGAAAAAAGCGCTGGAAGAGTTTGGCGTCACGATATACGACAATTCCTACATAGAGGAAGAGCTGAATAACGGCAGTGTGCTGCGCGTGTTTGCAAATCGCAGCCAGGTCAATCTGGTCTGCCTCATGGAGGGGGAGTTGCCCGCGGACAGAGGCGAGGTGGCGATTGACCGCATGTATGCGGACAATAATTCCATAAAGGTGGGGGATATGCTGGAGGGCAGAGAGCACGCGTGGCTGGTGACGGGGCTGGTGGCGCTGCCGGATTACAGCTGCCTGTTTGCGGACAACAATGATTCCATGTTTGACGCGGTAAAATTTGGCGTCGCGGTGGTCTGCGCGGAGGAATTTGCGGAATATGACACGTCCCGGATGAGTTATTCCTACAGCTGGAAGTATGCGGAGGCTCCGCAGGACGAGGCCAAGGAGCGGGAGCTTGCGGAGGATTTTCTGGAGCTGGTGAACTCACGGACGCATCTGCAGAGCTATGTTCCAAGATATCAGAATCAGGCCATCACCTTCACCGGGGAGGACATGGGGAGCGACAAGGCGATGATGATGGTGCTGCTCTATATCATCATCGCAATCATGGCTTTTGTATTTGGCATCACGGTGAGCAACACGATTGTGCAGGAGGCGGGCGTCATCGGCACGCTGCGGGCGTCGGGTTACACGAGGGGAGAGCTCATACGCCATTATATGGCGGCGCCGTTAGTGGTTACGCTGATTGGCGCGTTGGTGGGAAATGTGCTGGGCTACACGGTGTTCAAGGACGTCTCCGCCGACATGTACTACGGAAGCTACAGTCTGCCCACCTATGTGACAATCTGGAATCCGGAGGCGTTTCTGCTGACTACGGCGGTGCCGTTTTTTTTGATGGCGGTTATCAATTTTGGCGTGCTCTGGAAAAAACTGCATCTGGAGCCCCTGCGGTTTCTGCGCAGGGATGTGGGAAAGAAAAAGCAGGGGCGCGCGGTGAGACTGCCGGGCGGCATTCCCTTTTTTGCCAGATTCCGGCTGCGCATTATTTTCCAGAACAGAAGCAATTATATGGTGCTGTTTATCGGAGTGCTGTTTGCCAATCTGCTGTTGATGTTCGGTATGCTGTTTCCGGCGGTCTTAAAGCATTATCAGGAGCAGATGGAACAGAATCTTTTGTGCAGATATCAGTATTTCCTGCAGGTGCCCTATGATGTGTTGGACGATTCCCACAAGCTGAACAGCCTGATTGCCATGATGCGCTTTCGGGCGGAGGCGGAGACGGAGAACGAGACCGCCGAGCGTTTCAGCGCCTATTCGCTGAAAACTCTGGATGGCGCGTACAAGAGCGAGGAGGTGCTGCTCTATGGAGTGGAACCGGACAGCCGATATGTGCCCATTGAGGGAGAGAACGGAGAGGTCTATATTTCGTCCGCCTATGCGGACAAATTCGGAGTGGCGGCAGGGGATTTGATTGTGCTCAAGGAAAATTATGAGGATGCGTATTATGAATTCCGTGTGACGGGAGTCTATGATTATATGGGCGCTATTGCGGTGTTCATGGACAGGCGCTGCCTGAATCAGGTATTTGATTTGGGGGAGGAGTATTTCTGCGGTTATCTGTCCGAGACGGAGATTACGGATATTGATGAGCAGTATATTGGCTCGGTGATCGATCTGGAGGCGCTCACCAAGATTTCCAGACAGCTGGATGTGTCCATGGGGAGCATGATGCTGCTGGTGGACGGTTTCGCCATGCTGATTTTTGTGGTGATCATCTTCCTGCTGTCGAAGCTCATTATCGAGCGGAACGGGCAGTCTATTTCCATGGCGAAAATATTGGGCTATACCAACTGGGAGATCAGCCGGCTCTATATTCTCTCCACCACTATCGTGGTGGTGCTGTGCCTGTTGGTCAGCCTGCCCATAGAGCGGGCTATTATGGAAATCTTATTCAAGACGGTCATGATGAGCAGCATCACGGGCTGGATTCCTTTTTATATGGACAATGCGATTTATCTGCGAATGTTTTTGATGGGGCTTGGAACCTATGCGGTGGTGGCGTTTGCCGAATACCGCAGGGTGCGCAGGGTTCCGATGGAGGAGGCGCTCAAAAATGTGGAATAAACGGTGGAGTAATTTATGGAACAAAACATGGAATAAAGGAGTGGCGGTGCGGTCTGTGCGGCAGATATCCGCCATAACTTTGGCAATGTGCCTGTTCCTGGCAGCCTGCGGCGGAGAAAAAGCGGAGGAGACCTCAAATACGCCTGCGGATTACACGGTGGTGCAGGCGGCTGTGCGGGAGAAAGCTGCCCGCTCTTCTGCGGAGTACGACAAGGAGGAGACGGTATACATAGACGCCTCCGCGCTGGGGGAGATACGGGAAATTACCGTGGAGACCAGACTGAAATGTCAGGGGGAGGCGGATATTGAGGACTGCAGCATCCTTAAGGATATTCAGAATATCGAAGGGGACGAGGAGTTTTCTGTCGGGGAAGCCGGGCTGCTTGCATGGGAGAACCACGGCGAGGACATCCGCTACGAGGGCAAGAGCGAAGCGCAGCCGCCGGTCACATTGCGCATCAGCTATGAGCTGGATGGCGAGAGCATCGATCCGCAGGAGCTGGCGGGAAAGAGCGGCAGTCTGCGTATGCGCTTTGACTATGAGAACCACAGCGTGGAGCGGGTGAACGTACAGGGCGAGGACATTGAGGTCTGCGTGCCCTTTGCGGTTTTTTCCATGGTGCTGCTCCCGGAGGAGGTGTTTTCCGACGTTGAGGTGACCAACGGGAAGCTGATGTCTATGGGAGAGGAGCGGGTGGCTGTGGGCTATGCTTATCCGGGTCTTGCCGACAGTCTGCGCCCGGCGGATAAAAATTCGGATAAAAATTCAGACGGGGATTCGGATGAGGATGAAGCATGGGAGGATTTGCTGGATTTGCCGGACTATGTGGAAATTACGGCGGAGGTCACGGATTTTGCGCTGGAATTTACGGCTACGGTCATCAGTCCCGGCACATTTGAGGATATGGACATGGAGGGATTGGAGGACGCGGAGGAGCTGCTGGACGATTTGGAGAAGCTGGCGGAGGCTTCCGGGGAATTGGTGGACGGAACAGAAAAGCTGCGGGAGGGGGCGAATACGTTCTCGGAGTATCTGACGGAATATGTGGACGCCGTGGGTGCGGTCAAGGAGGGCACCGCCGCCATGCAGCAGGGACTCTGGACGCTCAATCGGAATAAAAAGAAGCTGTTACAGGGGGCGGAGGCTCTGCAGGCCGGTCTGGAGGCCATGAGCGCGGCGCTGGGAAGCGGTCAGGGCGATGGCGGAGGACAGACGGGAAGCGGCGACGGGGATGACAGGGACGCGCCGGACATCAATATGCTTTTGGCTGATATGAACAATCAGCTGAATGCGCTGGAATCTGCCGTGGGCGGCGACGCGGAGGCGTTGGGCAGAATCGCCGCCCTGCGGACGGATATGCAGCTTCTCGGAGGTTATCTGGCAGCTGTGGAGGATGTGGCAAATTCCGGGAAAAGCCTGGCGGCAGCTGTCGGGCAGCTCAAGGACGGGAGCGCACAGCTTGCGGAGGGCATCAAGACCTTCAACACAGGGATAGGCAAGCTGTACGAGGGGTCGGAGAGCCTGAATGAAGGTGTGGGCGAGCTGAAGGACGCAGGGATTGAGCTAAAGGACGGATATGCGGAGTTGGCGGAGGGAATCGGGACTCTGGCGGACGGTGTAAACACCTTTGACGAGGAAGGGATTCAGGAACTGAGCGATATGGCCGATGGAGATATCAGGGAGATAATCAAACGCTTTCGGGCAGTGTGGGAGGCGGACGGCAGATATCAGAATTATGGAGGGATTGCGCCACAGCGGACGGGCAGCGTGCGTTTTATCATCGAGACGGAAGAAATTAAATAATCAATCAATTATTTGTATTGACGTGCCACAAAGGGATTTTGTATAATAAAAACAGTGGAAAGCAAGGAGACCGGCAGACCGTGCGAGGCGGACAGACGGGGAAAGGCGAATGGTATGGAACATAGAAATCCTTTGTTGGCAGAGAACGCAGACGTAAAATTTTTGGCGGTGGGTGAGATTATGCTTCGCCTGACTCCGCCCAATTATGAGAAGATACGGATGACCAATACCTTTGAGGCCAGCTATGGCGGCAGCGAGGCGAATATCGCGCTGGCACTGGCGAATCTGGGCGTGGACAGCACTTTCTTTTCCGTGGTGCCCAATAACAGTCTGGGCAAGAGCGCTATCAGGATGCTGCGCAGCAATGATGTGCATTGCACGCCGGTCATCTTAAGCACGCCGGAGGAGACGCCCACCCATCGTCTGGGGACGTATTATCTGGAGACCGGATATGGTATCCGCGCGAGCAAGGTGACCTACGACAGAAAGCACAGCGCCATATCGGAATACGATTTCTCCAAGGTGGATTTGGATTCCCTGCTGGAGGAGTTTGACTGGCTGCATCTGAGCGGCATCACCCCGGCTCTCAGCAAAAACTGCGCGCAGCTGGTGCTGGACTGCCTGAGCAAGGCGAAGGAGAAGGGGCTGACGGTGAGCTTTGACGGCAATTTCCGGAGTCTGCTCTGGACATGGGAGGAGGCCAGGGATTTCTGCACGAAGTGTCTGCCCTATGTGGATGTGCTGATGGGAATTGAGCCGTACCATCTCTGGAGGGACGAGAACGACCACAGCAAGGGCGACTGGAAGGACAATGTGCCTCTGCAGCCCACCTATGAGCAGCAGGACGAGGTGTTCAAGGCATTTGTGGAGCGTTATCCCAATCTGAAATGTATCGCGAGACATGTGCGCTATGCGCACAGCGGCAGCGAGAACAGCCTGAAGGCTTACATGTGGTACGAGGGACATACCTTCGAGAGTAAGCTGTTCACCTTCAATATTTTGGATCGCGTGGGAGGCGGCGACGCCTTTGCGTCAGGCCTGATTTATGCGATCATGCATGATTACAAGGCCATGGATATGATCAATTTTGCCGTGGCAAGCAGCGTAATCAAGCATACGATACATGGCGATGCAAATATTACGGATGACGAGAAAGCTATCCGCAATCTGATGAATATGAACTATGATATCAAGAGATAAAGGGTATAGCTATGAAGATTCATATAAAGAAAATTCATATAAGGAAAATTCATATAAAGCGAATTCATATAACAAAAATTATTTCGGGAGTCTTGGCGGCAGCGATGCTGGCAGGCTCCCTGCCTGATTTTCAGGCAAATGCCATCGCGCCGGCGGAACTGACGGACATAGAGGCAGTCGGAGTAGAGCTCGCAGGAGCCGGAATGGAGACAGATGGAATGGAAGCAGCCGCGGAGCGGGAGTCCGGCACGGGAGACGGCGCTGACGCTGCGCCCGGACAGGGCGGACTGATTGACGCGGCGGGCTCTCAGGCGGTCTATCAATATGTGACTTTCCCGGACAGCCGGGGGGATATTATCATCACTGTCCCCGATGTGGTGGGAGTTACGCCTCTGAAATATATGGCGGCGGACACAATCTATCGGATTGATGTGTCGGAGACTGAGGAGTTTGTGTTTGAAGCAGCGGTTCGCTACGGCTACAGGCTGGAGATTCCCGAGGCGCTGGAGAGCATTCTTGCGGAGAGGGCGGGACGGAAGCTGGCAGACGGCCGCTGGGTCTATCACTACGGCTTAAAGACCTCGGAGCTGTCCACTGCGAAGGCGGAGCCTCTGTCCGTGAAGCTTGTGGCGGAGCGGGATGTGGTTGCCGTGGCGGTAAAGGGCGATGCGATTGTCTCGGGTGTTGACGGGAACGGCATGGCCGAGGTGGGGAGCGAGGTCTCCATTGAAGTGGAAAATCCCGGCTATGCATTGGCCATGGTGACTCGGGACGCGAAGGGCAATGTCGTTTATACGGCGATGGAGCTGGATGATGACAATCGGTATTCCTTCACGGTGACGGAACAGGCGGACTTTGTGGTCATTGACCCGGAGCAGGTGGATTTTGCCGTTATCCTTGGAGCGGAGAGAACGGCAAAGCTCACCGGAACGGCCGGATTGAAGCTCACCGGTCTTGCCAGCAGCGCTCAGGGCTACAAGGAGATTGTGCTGAATTTTACGGCAGTTAAAAACGGCAGCGACGGCACGGAGAAACAGGCTGTCTATTATGAGGTAAAGGTGACGGCTCTGCCCGCGGAGGGGGAGACGGCTCCCGCAGGCTCCGACGTGGAGCCAGTGTATTATTATATTCCCAAGGTGGCGGACAGCAATACGCAGAGTAAGTCCATTCAGGTAAACGATGGTGATCTGTCTGCGCCCACGGCCTGTCGGTATGAATTTTCCGTGCGGATGGTGCTCATCGACAGGAGGGTGGAAATCCCGGATGAGGACACGCCGCTTGCGGAGCCTCTGGTGCCGGCGCGTTCCGGCAATACCATTACGAAGAGCTTTGCCACCAGAAATCTTTACTATGAGGATAAGCTGGGCTTTAACAAGAAAAAGACTACGATTTATACGGGGCAGCAGGATGTGCTTGCGGGTACTGTCAAATACAGTAAGAACGCCAGCTACATCCATGACCTGACGGCGGTTGCCTACGACAGCCGGGGTGCGGTCTGCGCGGGGCTGACCTGTACGTTCCGAAATGACAATGATGAGCTGTACCTGTCGGCGGAATCCGATGTGGCGCCCGGAAAATACAAGGTGGTGGTCTATGCCGGTGTGGGGGAGGAAGCCACGGCCGGTTCCCCTCAGGGCGGGACATTGTATCAGGCAAATACCTCTTTCACCCTGACGGTGCAGGCGGGTATCTGGTATATTGATACCACTGCCATCACCACACAGGCGGCGATTAATAATAAAAACATCACTTTCAGCGCCGTTCCCGTGGGGCGGGGCTACTACGACAATAAGAAGACAAAGAGCCAGAAGTTTCGCTATGAGATCAAGTCGGCTGTGCCTGATGACTCGGAAGCCGGTTTTGCGGTGACGGAGCCCACCGACAATGTAAAGAACAATATATTGGTGAATAAGAATGGCAGGGTCACGGTTAAAAAGGGCTATTATGTAGACCCGGATATCAGCAACAATTACATTGCCATTGTGATCACGGCGGCGGACTTTGAGGGGAATGAGGCTGTGTCCACGGCGTATGTGCAGATTGTGTCCACGGCGGTGGTGCCCGCGTATATACGCATAGGGGATGGCCATGGCAACTGGCTGAAGGCCGGCAATAAGTATGAGCTCACGGCGGCGCAGGCTGAGGGCGCAGTGGTGGTGGTGCAGGATAAGAATGGCAATAACATTAACAGTTATGTCACCATCACTCCCGCGGACAATGCCAAAAACACTGCGGCAGCTTATATTTCACGGTCGGACGGCACAGACTATCTGCATGTGAGAAAATGTACCACAATCACCATCAAGGCTGCGTCAAAGGACGGCGGGAAGAAATCCAAGTCCGTGAAGCTGAAGATTACCACGCCCCCTGTCAAGAACATCAGTTATGCTCTTGCCTGTATCACCAGCGACGGCTTTGACGTGAACAGCTATGTGACACAGAATGGTACGATACGTTACAGTGCGCCCAGGGGAGCTGTGCTAAAGCTGCGGATGGGCATAAAGATTGATGGGTACGAAAAACCATTTTTTAACAACTGGTTTGACATGAAATATACCATGGAAGACGGTACGGTTAAGAAGGACGGAGATTATCTGTTAGTCACGCCCACCGACAGCCAGGCGGAGCTTACCATACAGACGGGTGAGATATCCGGGACGTTAAAGCTTGTCAATGTGGGGTGGAATAAAAAATACGATGAGTCCCCCAGGCTGACGCTTCTGGACGGTAAGCTGTACAGCAATCGCTATACCCATCAGGCCGAGCTGCTCAAGCAGGACGACAAGTATTATGTGCCCACCCAGACACTGACCTATCAGTATGATTACGGAAGCTATGATGAGATCATGGTGGCGAGGATATCCAAGTCGGGACCTGATCTGTATCTCGGCGATTTTGACCCGGCGAACAGAACCTTCGTGCTGCACATGGAGGCGGGGGATGATCTCAAGGCGGGAAGCTTTAAATATAAGGTGGCGTTTTTGCGGGACGGACAGCTCATGTGCAAGCCGGCGGAGATTACCGTGAAGGTCAACAAGGCTTCGCCGCTGAAGATTACGTCCACCTACACGCTGGATATCCAGAAGTCGCAGTATATTACCCTGACGGCCACGCCGAAGGAATTTGTGCCGGATTATGACACGCAGATCCTGAACGCGAATGTGGGCGGCAAGGCAAATGACTTTGACGAGATTTTTGAGCTGGAATATCTTGCGGACGCGGAGACCGGGGAGCGCAAGGCGGTGCTTCGCTTTAAAGAGACGGTGTCGCCCGAGGACAGGATGCGGTTCCGGGGCAGGAGCTTCACGGGATATGTCAGGTACAGTTATTATTACGGGTACAGCTATATCGAGAATGCCACCGCCAAGGTGACGATTAAGATCAAATAGCGGATTGAGAATATGAGGAGAAGAATTTGAGAAAAAAGATATCGCTGGTGCTTCTGGTGGTCGTAATTTTATTTATCTGGGGCAATTCCCTCCAGAGCGGGGAACGCTCGGGGGAGAGGAGCGTCAGAGTCACAGAGATTGTAAACGATGTGCTCCGTACAGGGAATCCTGTCACGGAGCACATCATTCGTAAACAGGCTCATTTTGCGGAGTTTGCCCTGGAGGGCATGTGCGTGGTGCTGGTTCTGTGGACGCATGACAGGCTGCGCAGGTCGAATTGCGGAAACGTGCTGCTGGCGGGGGTGCTGACGGCGCTGATAGACGAGTCGATTCAGGCGCAGGCTGCGGGACGCTGGTCGTCGGTTGCGGATGTGTGGCTGGATGTGGCCGGGTTTGTGACGGGAGCCTGCCTGCTCGCTGTGGTGGCTTGGATAATAAGACGCAAAAATTTCAAAAAAGTTATTGACAACTAATAGTGGTTAGAATATACTAATTTCAGGAAGATGAAGGTAACATACGGTACAGAAAGAGGATGAGAGTATGCCTTTAGCGATGGTAAACGCAGGGGAGCCCTGCATTATCAAGAAAATCGGCGGCAAGGAGGAGGTTCGATTGTTTCTGGAGAGCCTTGGCTTTGTGGTGGGCGGAGAGGTCACGGTTGTATCCGGTATCGGCGGGAATCTGATTGTGAATGTGAAGGATTCGCGCGTTGCAATCGGCAGGGACATGGCGGCCAGGATCATGGTCTGACAGCCGTCGGAAGCAAAAAATAAAGAGGAGAACAGATATGAAGACGTTGAGAGAAACGGCTGTCGGTCAGACAGTCACCGTGAAGAAGCTGACAGGTGAAGGCCCGGTCAAGAGACGTATCATGGATATGGGCATCACGAAAGGAGTAAGCGTGTATGTGAGGAAGGTTGCGCCGCTGGGAGATCCGGTGGAGGTTACCGTTCGGGGTTATGAATTATCTCTTCGCAGAGCGGATGCGGAGATGGTTGTGGTGGAATAAATTTTTTTGACAACAGGTTAGCTTTGACTAATATGCGGTAGCACGCGCGAACCTGACAATTCATACAACTGCGCAGGAAAGGATGCGGCAGAATACAGGATAAGAGGAGTGGAGACATGTCTATTAAAATTGCGTTAGCTGGAAATCCAAACAGCGGTAAGACAACATTATTTAATGCGCTGACCGGCTCTAATCAGTTTGTGGGAAACTGGCCGGGCGTGACTGTGGAGAAGAAAGAGGGTAAATTAAAATCCGATAAGGAGGTTACGATCACAGACCTTCCGGGCATCTATTCCCTTTCCCCCTATACTCTGGAGGAAGTGGTGGCGAGAAATTATCTGATCAACGAGAGGCCGGATGCGATCATCAATATCGTGGACGGCACCAACATCGAGCGTAATCTCTATTTGTCCACACAGCTTTTGGAGCTTGGCATTCCGGTTGTGATGGCGGTCAATATGATGGATGTGGTGGAGAAATCGGGCAACACGATTGTGATGAAAAAGCTCTCTGAGAAGATGGGTTGCGAGGTGGTGGCCATTTCCGCGCTGAAAGGGACGAACATCACACAGGCGGCCGAGCGGGCGGTGGCGCTGGCGAAGGCGGGTAAGGCGCAGACGTCTGTTCATCGCTTTGACGAGAAGCTGGAGCAGAGCATTGAGGCGGTGGAGGCAAAGCTGTCCGGCGTAGCGGAGGAACAGAAACGCTTTTTTGCAATCAAGCTTTTGGAGCGTGATGATAAGATTGCGGATATGATGACTTCGATGCCGAATGTGGAGTCGGATATCCAGGCGCTGGAGGAGGCGTTTGACGACGATGCGGAGTCCATTATCACAAATGAGCGATATGTGTATGTGTCCTCGGTGATCAAGGCAAGCTGCAATAAATCGAATAAGGAGCAGATCAGCCTGTCCGATAAGATAGACAGGATTGTGACGAACAGAATCCTGGCGCTGCCCATCTTTGCGGTGGTGATGGTGCTGGTATATTATATCTCGGTCACCACGGTGGGTACATGGGTCACTGACTGGACTAACGACGGCCTGTTTGGAGACGGCTGGCACCTGTTCGGCATCGGCAGCGCTGAATACGATGAGGCTGCTGCGGACTATGCTTTCGAGAATATCTGGACGGAGGACGTGCGCGCTACGGTGGATGCTGCCGCAGAGGCGGGCGTGATCGGTGCGGAGGATATTCAGGGCGCCATGGAGGACGAGGATTTCGGCGGCTTTGAGGAGGCGTATGGAACCTATGGAGAGGTTCTCGCAGAGAATGGCTTTGATATCGCGGAGACTGTGGATGCAGCGATGGAGGAAGCCCCCGACACTGCGGAGTATGGAGTCTGGGTGCCCGGAGTACCGGTGCTGGTGGAGAGCCTGTTGGACGCAGTCAACTGTGCGGAGTGGCTCAAGGGCTTGATTCTGGACGGCATCGTCGGAGGCGTGGGCGCAGTTTTGGGATTTGTGCCGCAGATGCTGGTATTGTTTATCTTCCTGGCATTTTTGGAGGGCTGCGGCTATATGGCGCGAGTTGCCTTCATCATGGATAGAATCTTCCGGAAGTTCGGTCTCTCCGGCAAGTCCTTTATCCCGATGCTGATTGGCACGGGCTGCGGAGTGCCCGGTGTCATGGCATCCCGAACGATTGAAAATGACAGAGACCGCAAGATGACGATTCTGACGACCACTTTCATCCCCTGTGGGGCAAAGCTCCCTATCATTGCACTGATTACCGCGGCTTTGTTCGGCGGAGCGTGGTGGGTAGCTCCCAGTGCATATTTCCTGGGTGTGGCAGCCATTGTAATATCCGGTATTATGCTGAAAAAGACTAAAATGTTTGCGGGCGAACCGGCTCCCTTCGTGATGGAGCTTCCCGCATACCATATGCCTACCGTGGGCAGCATCCTCAGGAGCATGTGGGAGAGAGGCTGGTCTTTTATCAAGAAGGCAGGTACAATCATCCTGCTCTCATCCATCATCATCTGGGCAGGTTCCTGCTTCGGCGTTGTGGACGGCAGCTTCCTGTTTGACGCGGAGATGGAGCTGGAAAACAGTATTCTGGGATATATCGGCGGAGCGCTGGGCTGGATTTTCGCACCGCTGGGCTTCAGTGAGACCAAGGCTGTTATCGCGACAATCATGGGTCTGGTGGCAAAGGAAGAAGTGGTTGGTGTGTTCGGTGTGCTGGATTTTGAGGGCATGACACAGATTGCCGGTTATTCCTTCCTGGCCTTCAATCTGCTGTGCGCCCCCTGCTTTGCAGCGATGGGAGCTATCAAGCGCGAGATGAACAATATCAAATGGTTCTGGTTTGCCATCGGTTATCAGTGTGCGTTCGCCTATGTGGTGGCGCTGATCATCTATCAGATTGGCGCAGCGTTCACGGGCGAGTTAAATGTTATCGGGCTGGCCGCAGCAGTGCTTCTGCTTGTCGGCGTCGCTTATCTGCTCTTCAGGCCTTACCGCGAGGCAAAGACCCTGAAAGTGGACTTCAAGGCGAAGGATGCTCGCAAGACGGCTTAATTCTTCTTCTTTTGTAATATTTCATATTAATCTCCTGAGGGGAGCCGCTGTGGCGCAGCGGCTCCTTTTGGTTTGATTTTATCTGTTGTTTTTGCCTGATAAATCCCGTATAATTGCGTTATGGAACAGGTGCTTGGGCGCGGAAAGGATATTATGGAGACAGGTGCAGGATCAGAAAACAAAATCGGCGGCTTGAGCCGTGCAGTGGACATTGAGAGGAGTCCAAGGGGCAGGGCTGCCATGGAAAATTTCCTCGCGGGATATAATTGTACGCAGGCGGTAGCGCTGGCGTTTGCGGATCTGCTGGACATAGACAAAAGCATGCTGCTTCGCATGAGCTCTTCCTTTGGCGGCGGTATGGGCAGACTGCGGGAGGTCTGCGGCACGGTCTCCGGCATGTTTCTGGTGGCGGGGATGCTCTACGGCTATGAGGATCCGAAGGCCTTTGAGGAAAAGGCGGAGCACTACGGGCGTATTCAGGAGCTGGCGGCGCGTTTTCGGGAGCAGCAGGGCAGCATCGTGTGCAGGGAGCTTTTGGGATTGTCCGTAAAGCAGGACGCTCCCGTGCCGGAAAAGCGCACGCCGGAGTATTATCAAAAACGCCCCTGCCCGCAGCTTGCGGGACTTGCGGCGGCTATTTTGGAACAATTTATAGAAGAAAATCCCCGTTAAATCAAAGAACATCCCACGGAATCCGAATAATACGGCATAAAAGGCATAAAATCTTTAAAGAGCGCAAAAATAAACGCGGAGAGCGGTATTGTGCGGTATTGTATGGAAGGAGACAGCGGTGATGTATTATTTGGAGATTGAAAAGGTTATCGGAAGAGAGATTCTGGATTCCCGGGGGAATCCCACTGTGGAGGCGCAGGTGCAGCTGACGGACGGGACCGTGGGCAGGGGAACCGCACCCAGCGGAGCTTCCACCGGAGAATTTGAGGCTCTGGAGCTTCGGGACGGCGACAAGGACAGATATCTGGGAAAGGGCGTCACAAAGGCGGTGGAGAATATCAACACGGTTATCTGTCAGGCAATTCGGGGTATGGACGCCTCGGATATCTACGCGGTGGATCGGGCGATGATCCGTGCGGACGGAACGAAGGACAAGTCAAAGCTTGGAGCAAATGCAATCCTGGCGGTGTCCATCGCCTGTGCCAGGGCGGCCGCCAGCTCATTGGACATCCCACTCTATCGCTTTCTTGGCGGGGTGAATGGCAATCGTCTGCCCGTGCCCATGATGAATATTATAAACGGGGGATGCCATGCGCCTTCCTCCGGTCTGGATGTGCAGGAGTTTATGGTGATGCCCGTGGGGGCAGGCTGTTTCCGGGAGGCGCTCAGATGGTGCGCGGAGGTGTTTCACGCGCTGGCAGCTATCTTAAAGGACAGAGGGCTTGCCACCTCCGTGGGGGATGAGGGCGGCTTCGCGCCGGCGCTCTCCTCGGACGAGGAGGCTATCGAGACAATTCTGGAGGCGGTCAAAAGGGCGGGCTATGAGCCGGGCAGGGACTTCCGTATCGCCATGGACGCGGCGTCCTCCGAGTGGAAGAGCGGCAAAAAGGGCGAGTATAAGCTGCCGAAGGCCGGGAGGGTATATACCTCGGACGAGCTCATCGCCCACTGGAGGGAGCTGGTGGACAAATATCCCATTATCTCCATTGAGGATGCTCTGGACGAGGAGGACTGGGAGGGCTGGGAACGGCTCACCAGGGAGCTGGGGCATCGGGTGCAGCTTGTGGGAGACGATCTGTTCGTGACCAACACGGCGCGTCTGGAGAAAGGGATTGAACAGCACTGTGGTAATTCCATTTTGATCAAATTAAATCAGATAGGCTCCGTGTCTGAGACGCTGGAGGCTATCAAGCTGGCTCACAGGGCGGGGTATACCGCCATCAGCTCCCATCGCTCCGGCGAGACGGAGGATACCACCATCGCAGACCTGGCGGTGGCGTTAAACACCTGCCAGATCAAGACCGGCGCACCCAGCCGTTCCGAGCGCGTTGCCAAGTACAATCAGCTTCTGCGCATTGAGGAAGAGCTGGGAGAAGCCGCGGTCTACCCCGGCATGAAAGCCTTCGGAGTACAATAAAATAATTTTGCGGGACAGGGGGCTGCGGCTTCCTGTCTTTTTTATGCGGATATTGATGCAGAGAGCTATTCTTGGAAAAAAGTTGAAGAAACACCCATTATCTAGTATAATATTTAATATAATATAGAGACAAGTAGTGGAAGCAGGGAAAATGTGCGGATTTACGGGAAGGCGGGGGACGAATGAGAGACAGAGAGCAATATGCGGGGAGATTTTGCGCGCGCTTGGCTGCGGCTGCATTAGCTGTGTCGATTGGCGTGGGGCTTGTGGGCTGCGGCGGTGGAGAGAGGGGCTCCGGGGAGACGGTCTCTTTAACGGTATGGCATTATTATCACGGCGCGCAGCAATACGCCTTTGATTCTCTTGTGGAGGAGTTCAACAATACGGTCGGAAAGGAAAAGGGCATCTATGTGGAGGGCGTCGGTCAGGGGACGGTGTCCGATCTGGAGACGGCGGTGCGGGATTCGCTGGAGGGCAGGGTCGGTTCCGATGAGATGCCGGATATCTTTTCTTCCTACGCGGACACCGCATACGAGGTGGAGCAGGCGGGAGCGCTGGCCAATCTGTCGGACTATCTGAGCGATGCGGAGCTCGCTGTATATGTGGATTCCTATGTGGAGGAGGGAAGGATTGCGGCGGACAATTCCCTGCGCATTTTCCCGCTGGCAAAGTCCACGGAGATTATGATCCTGAATAAGACGGACTGGGATGTATTTGCAGAGGCTACGGGCGCTTCTCTGGATGATCTGGCGGATATGGAGGGCGTGGTGGCGGTGGCTCAGGCCTATTATGAATATACGGACAGCCTGACTCCCGATGTGGCAAATGACGGCAGGGCTTTCTATGGCAGGGATTCCATGGCGAATTATTTTAATATTGGCATGAGGCAGCTCGGAAATGAAATCTTCCAAGTCGAAAGCGGGGAGGTCAGTCTGAATCTGGACAGGGATTCGCTCAGAAAGCTCTGGGACTGCTATTATGTGCCCATGGTCAAGGGGTATTTCGGGGCGTACGGCGCCTTTCGCTCGGACGATGTAAAGACCGGGGATCTGCTGGCATACACGGGCGCGACAACCTCCGTCATGTACTTCCCGGACGCGGTGGAGGCGGACGATGAAAGATATGGCATAGAGTATCTTGTGATGGCGGCGCCCGGCTTTGCGGGCGGGGAGCACGTTGCGGTTCAGCAGGGGGCGGGCATGGTTGTCTGCAAGTCTGACGAGCAGCGGGAGAAGGCGGCTATCGAGTTTTTAAAATGGTTTACGCAGGCGGAGAACAATCTGGCGTTCTGCGGTGATTCCGGCTATCTTCCGGTCAGGAAGGAGGCGAACGACAGGGCGCTTCTCGACAGGGTGGTGGAGGAGAGGGACATTGAGATGTCCGAAAAGACCTATGACTGTATCACGCAGATATTTGAGCGGATGCCGGAGGTGACTTTATATACCAATAAATGTTTCCGAAATGCTTCTGACGCGCGCAGGGTTCTGGAGTATCACCTTGCGGACAGGGCGCAGGCAGACCGCGCCGCGGTGGAGGAGAGACTGGCGGCGGGGAGCTCGCTGGAGGACGCCTGTGCGGGATATCTGACGGACGAGGCGTTTGAGGCGTGGTATTGGGACTTTGGCAATGCCCTGCAGGATGCGATCAATTAAGCGTATCAAGGTTTATCAGGGGGTACATATCGTAAGGATTTGAGGCTGTATGAATTTGATATTGTAAGGATTTGGGAAAGCAAAAAAAGGCTCCGGGTGACTGAACTGAATACGCCGGGCGGAATGGGGACGAATGGCGCGTAGGGAAAAAAGGGATCCGCAATACAAAAAGCAGACAATTTTCAGAATCTTTCTGATACCGTTAGTGGGGGTGATGCTGGCGCAGAGTCTGATTGTTCTGGGAGTGCTTGTCTTTCGCAGAACCAGTGCCATGCTGGAGAATTATTCTGTCGGCATGATGCTGCGCATGGTGGAGAATCGGAAGGTTATCCTGCGCAATGACATGACCCGCTGGGCGTTTATCTCAGGGCAGGAACCGGGGATGAACCTTCTGGTGGAGGATTTTTTGCGGGAGAACGATGTGGAGCTGGAGGAGGTTCTGGCCTCGAAGGAGCTGAAAAACGGGCTGCTGGAGAGGATGCTTCCCGACTGCATGGATCTTCTGGAGAACAGTATGACCACCGGTATCTTTGTGGTAATGACGGGGGATGACTTCGAGGGAGAGCGCGTCGGGGAGGCGGGGGAGTTTGACGGTTTCTTCATCCGGGATTCCAGTCCTATGACCAATCCCTCGAATTATTCGGATCTCATGATGGAGCGGGGCAGCAAGCAGCTTGCCCGAACCTATGGGGTGCCGTTGGATATCTACTGGACGACCGTTTTTTCCATGAGCGGGCAGGGGCAGAGAGCCGAGGAGAATTTTTTCTATGAGCCGTGGCGTGCGGCGCGGGAGAACGGACATGCAAATGCGATGGATCTGGGCTATTGGTCGGAACCCTTTGTGCTGGAGAGAAGCAATCGGGATTCCCATGAGATGATAACCTATTCCGTGCCCCTGCGCTATCAGGGTAAGGTGTATGCGGTCATGGGCGTGGAAGTGGCAGCCAGCTATCTCCAGGATTATCTGCCGGTGTCGGAGCTGAACGAGAATGAACATGCGGGCTATGCGCTGGCTGTGAGGGATACGGACGGGAGCTATACGCTGATGACAGGGCAGGGAGTGCTCTATCATGCGGTGCGCGAGGAGATGGAGAGCCTGAGCCTGAGAAACACCAAGTATGACAATCTGTCTCTGGTGCAGAACACAAGGCTGGGAGCGCAGCATATTTTTGCCACGGTCTGCCCGCTGAAATTATACGGCGTCCATCCTCCCTATGAGAACACGGAGTGGGTGCTGATAGGCTTAAGCAGCGAGGACGATCTGTTTGGCATGAGCCGGAAGCTCTATCTGTGGATGGTACTCGCACTGCTCTTTGGATTGGCATTCAGCCTGATCGGTATTTATCTGGTGGTGCGGCGGATCACCAGCCCGATCCTGCGCCTTATGACCTGTATCAGCAAGGGGGAGGCCGGGCTGCAGGAATTTTCACCCTCCGGCATTATCGAGGTGGACGCGCTGCATGCCGTGGTGTCAGACCTTACCGCCGCCCAGAAGGCTGCGGAGGAGGCGCTTCTGGAGGAGAAGGAGCTGTATCGGCTGGCGCTGGAGACCACAAAGGATACCTTTTTCTCTTATGATTTTAGCGAGAATGCCATAGATATCATTAACAATGCCCTGTTGAAGGGACGTTTCAGCTGTGCGGAGAAGGAGCTGGGTCCCATTGATATGAGTGCGGTGTACGAGGAGGACAGGGAGCAGCTCAGGGATATGCTGGATCGGATGCCGGATGTCTGGAATCTGGAGCTGCGCATGAAAATTCCGGGGCGGCCGGATTATCGATGGTATTTTCTGAGTGGAAATGTCATCTGCGACACCAGGGGCAGACGCTGGAAGCTGGTGGGCAGCATCCATGACATTCAGGAGCAGAAGGAGCAGGAGGCAGAGCAGCAGAGGAAGGTCATCACGGACGGAGTGACGGGATTTTTCGCCTATGCGGCGGGAATGCAGAAGCTGCGGGAGCTGCGAAAGCCCCATCCCGCCGGGGTCATGGTTTATCTCATGATGGATAATCTGCGCCAGATGAACGAGGAGAACGGCATTACCTTCGGGGATATGATCCTGGAGGAGTTTGGACATATGGTTCGGGAGACCGCCGGACACAGGAGCACACAGATCCGCTTTGACGGAAATGAATTCTGCGTATGGATGCCGGGCGAGACGGAGCGTCGGGCGATAGAGTTTGTGGAGGCTCTGTTTGCCCGGGTGCGGGAGCGTTTTCCCTCCGATATTTTCGAGATCCTGCTCCATGCGGGCATTGCGCTGGGGGATGAGCGCCATCGCACGAGGGAGGTAGCGCGGATGGCAAAGCAGGCACAGATGGCGGCCTCAAAGTCCGTGGAGGAGATGGGGTATGTCTGCCATAGCAGGCTTTCCTCCAGGCAGGAGCGGCCGGGACCCACATGGCGGGGAAAACAGGTGCTGACTGTGGCGTATGGGGACAATGTCAGTCTGGTGTCCCTGGCTTTGACGCTCTTTGGCAAGGGGGAGAATCTTGCCGCTCAGATGTATCTGATGTTCCAGAAGCTGGCACAGTATTACGACGCCAGCGATGTATTGTTAAATATGGTTCAGCCGGAGTATCGCACCATGTATCTGGAGTATCAGTGGCATCGGGATACCGCGGCGGAGATTGTCGACCATGCCATGCCTTATCGGGAGGAGGAATGGAAGCTCTTTGTCAGACAGATAGAGAACAAAGGTGTCCTCACCTGGCAGGGCGAGGAAGCGCAGGATTCCCTGATCGTGTTCTTCTGCCATGGCGCAGGTTCCTCCTGCGGCTATGCGCTGCCGCTCTATGACAACGGTATCGTCATGGGGATTTTGAGCATTTTAAACGGGCAGGCTCCGGAGGAAGACCCGGCGGAGGCAGTCAAGAACCTGTTGGAGCTGGGGAGCGTGATTCAGAGCCAGATTACCCAGAGGCGGCATGATATGGCAAGCAGAGCCAAATCGGATTTCCTGTCCAGGATGAGCCACGAGATCCGCACGCCCATGAACGGTATTATCGGTATGACTGCCATAGCCCTCAAACAGAATCAGAGCCCGGAGCGGGTGCAGGATTGTCTGCAGAAGATTCAGTTTTCGTCCAATTATCTGCTGGGGCTGATCAATGATATTCTGGATATGTCTAAAATTGAGAGCGGAAAACTGTATCTGGAGCCGGCAAATTTCTCCATGACGGAATTGCTGGGGCCTATCGAGGAGATGATCCGTCCTCAGGCGCAGGCAAAGGAAATCCGGTTTGTGAAGGACATTCAATTGCAGCATGACTGTTTTGTGGCGGATAAACTCCGGATCAGCCAGGTGCTGATCAATCTGCTGGGCAATGCCGTGAAGTTTACGCAGGAGCACGGAGAGGTGAGGCTGATTGTCCGGGAGGAGGCTGCGGAGGGGAATCAGGCGGCGATTTATCTTGCGGTGAGGGATAATGGCATGGGTATCGGTCCCGAGGATCAGGAGCGGGTGTTCCGGGCGTTTGAGCAGGTGCGGGGCACGAATACGTCCAGCCTGAAGGGGACGGGGCTCGGTCTGTCCATCAGCAGCCGCCTTGTCCAGATGATGGGCAGCGCCATCAGACTGGAGAGCAGGCTCGGGGAGGGCAGTACCTTTTATTTCACGATTTTAGTGCCTGTGGGACAGCAGCTGCAGAAGGCGGCGCAGGAGAAGGAGCTGTTGTCCTTTGAGGGTTACAGGATTCTGGTGGTGGAGGACAATGAGCTGAATGCCGAGATTGCCCGGGCGATCTTGGAGGAGTGCCAGTTCCAGGTGGAATGTGTCGGGGACGGCTCTCAGGCAGTGCAGCGGATTGCGGAGACGGAGCCTGGTTTTTATGATCTGGTATTGATGGATATCATGATGCCGGTTATGGACGGTCTGGAGGCTACCAGGACGATACGCGCCATGGAGCGGGAGGACTGCCGGACACTCCCCATCGTTGCCATGTCCGCCAATGCTTTTGACGATGACCTGAAAAAATCTGTAGAATGCGGTATGAATGGGCATCTGTCCAAGCCTGTGGAGGTTGATAAGCTGTATCAGATGCTTGAGGATATCTTTGGAAAGAGGTGAGGCTTTTGAATATCGGGGTGGCGGCAGTGAATATCTCAAGGGGATGGCCGGTCCTCAAATTTGGCTTTCGATTGCTTAGGCAAAAAAATAAAAACGAAGTGCAGGAGCGGGCTGCCCGTTCCTTTGCGCGTTTTTTTGGCACCTCCTGCGCGCTGACGGGGGCGGCGGTGGTCGTGCTGTGTGTGGTCATGGGCATAGCCCTGCTCAGGACTGCGCCTTATGATATGTACGGCACAAAGCGCTATGGCAAGGTTTTGGGGGATTCCGTGAGCTACACGCAGAATGTCCGAAGAACGGTATCCCTTTCGGAATTGGGGCTTTCGGACTGCGGGCTTTCGGACGGCGACAGCGTGCTGCTGTTTTTTGACAGAGCGACGGATGAGTTGAGGGCGGCTGTGCCGCAGCAGTTTTATGATGCCCGGTTCAACTCGGGGCTAATCCTTATGGGTGTAACGCTGGCGGTAGTCATCCTTGTGCTGAGCGCGTGGAGTATGGTGGGACAGTATGCGCTGGGCAGGGATTTTGGCCAGTATTACGCCATATGCGCGAGGAGGAGGGATGACAGCTGGGCGGCAGACCCGAGGAGCGGACTCTACGAGCAGATTTTTATCGCTTCATTCCGCGAACGGAGGAATCCTTGGTCGCGCCTGTTTATGACAGTTATTTTTCTTACCTTTTTGCTTGGTATCAGCGTGGCGGGGGCGGTGATGTTTGGCAGGGTGTACGCGTTTTTGCCGGATGCGGGGCTGGTGGCATTTTCCCGGCTGACAGGGACGGTGTCGGCGCTGTTTTATGTGCTGTCGCTGATTTATATCGTCCGCACGTATGATTACAGGATGCATCCGCTTTATTATAGCGGGGAGCAGCTTTGCAGCACGCGCCTTCTTGCGGTAAACGGGGCGGGAAAGGCCGGCTGTTACACGCCGTCGGGACAGTGGCTGGAAATGCAGAGCGCAAGGATCATGCAGGAGGATGAAAGGATTATGCGCGTGAGATGCAGCTACGGCGGCTGGCTGAAGGAGGATAACTACATCGCCAGAGGAGATGCCGCCTATGATGCCGTGAAGAGGCTGGCGGGAGCCGGGGCAAAGCGGAAGAGTCCGGCGCTTTATGCGGTGGGAATGTGCGTTATCCTGATGGTTTATCTCTTCTTTATCGGGTTGAATCTGCGTCTGGCGTTGGTGCGCGACCACAATATAATTTCGTTCCAGACGGGCTGTAATGTCGGACAGGATGCGGGCGCAGATTTTTTTGCTTGCCATGCGGGGCATTTTGATTTATGATAAAAGAGGCAGGAAATTGACCCGGAGGATGGAATGAAGATATCTGACAGAGAGAGAATGTGGTTCCGGCTTCTCGTGGCGGCGCTTATGCTCTACACGATCAAGAGTATATTTGTGGGGGCGGATATAGACGAAGCATACGGGGTGACGCTGGGCTACCGGTTGGTACAGGGCGACCGGATCGTGTGGGATATGTGGGAACCGCATCAGACCTCTGCGATTTTTACGGCTCTGTTCATTCGTCTGATTCTCTTTTTTACAGGCGGCAGCCTGCAGTTTATGACGGTTCTTTTGAGAGTATGTTTTTTTCTCGTCCAGCTCGGTATCACGCTGTATCTTAGTCAAAGCCTGAAAGAATGTCTGCCCTTTTTAAGCAGATGGGAGCAGATACTCTTTGCCATGATGTATTATATCACAACACCCAAATGCAACTATGTGCCGGAGTATTCCAATCTGCACATGTGGTTTTCCACGCTGCTCATATTGTTTCTGATGCAGTATTTTTGCAGCGCTTCCCGCAATCACGGCAGGATCCGGTATCTTGTCCTTGCCGGGGCGATGCTGGCATGTGATGTGCTGGCGTATCCAGCGATGGTCCTTCTGTATCCCTTTTGTGCGGGAATGCTTTTGTGGAAGTCCGATACCGGCAGAAATCGGCTCGGGGAGCTTGCGGTGTTTACGCTGCCCTGCGTTCTGGGGGCGGGAGCGTTTACAGGATGGCTGTTTGGCTATATGAGTCTGGAGGATATGGCGATAGCGCTGCCGGCCATTTTGGGGGACGGCTCCCATCAGACCGGACTTGCGGAGAAGCTCGGGGTCTGGGGTGCGGGAATCGGAGAGATCGCCCTGATGATTGCGGGCTGTGGAGCTGTGGCGGTGCTGATTGCAGCTGCGGGCAGAAGGCTTTTGGCGCGCCGGCAGCCCGGAGCCTTTCGGGCAGAGGCTGCGGATAAGGCTGTAGATAAGGCTGTAGATAAGGCGGGGGGAGACCGGATGGTGAGTCTGGTGACAGTCTGGTTTGCGGTGCAGACAGTGTTTCAGATAGTATGCTGGCTGGACAGCGACTACAATTCCGGCTATCCGCAGATTGCCTATGTGGCGCTGCCGCTGTTTGGCTGGCTGTGCGCGGGCAGGTGCGTGAGGAGGGAGCGGACAGGTCTTTATCTGATCGGCTTCTCTCTGGTCAATTATCTGGCTCTGAATCTGTTTTCCAACTGGAAGCCGGCCTGTCTGAATGTGTATCTTGTGATGGGGCTGCTGGGGGGACTGTTTTGTCTCAGGCAGTATTTTCTGGAAAAGAGGGGAGAGGCGGGGCTTAAGCTGATGCGGGGCATCTGTGTCGTATTTATATTATGTCAGGTGTTTGGCCGCTGCCTTTTGATGATAGGCGGAGACGAGGGGAGCAGCATGACCTTTCAGGTGAGAGGGTTCAGCCGCGAGGGAGTCCGCGGAGGGATTTTTACTTCCTATATGAATTCCTATCGCTACAACAATAATTACGAGCTGTTTCCGGAGATTGTGCCTGAGGGCGGTATGGTGCTGTACTTAGGACCGTCTGTTTTCTATTATATGATGGGGGACTGCAGGGTGGCGGCGCCCAGCACCATCAGCACGCCGGAGTATGACGAACGTCTGGTGCTGTATTACGAGCTGCATCCTGAGCGTTTTCCGGATGTGGTGGTGATGGAGAGCTGCTACGGGGATGTGTCCTATTTTGCGGAGGACGATTATATTTTCACCTGGCTGGAGGAGGAATTTATGCCGACAAAGGTGGAGGATTATCCCTATGTGAGGGTGTACCGCAGGGAAGCACGACAATGAGACTGATGTATCGTAAGGAGGAATTGCATGAAGAAAAATGGCATCGATTATAGTGATTACGCGGCATTATGCAGAGAGGCGGATCAGATAGACCTGACCCTGTTTGACCGCTATGAGGTACAGAGAGGACTTCGTGATAAGAACGGAAACGGAGTGCTGACCGGACTCACCAATATTTCCCGAATCGAGTCTTTCAGGATGGTGGACGGGGTGAAGACGCCCTGCGACGGCAAGCTCTGGTATCGGGGGTATGATTGTATTGAGCTGGTAAAGGGTTTCCGCCAAAAGAGGTTTGGCTTTGAGGAGGTAGCTCACCTGCTGCTTTTGGGCAATCTGCCCACGGAGGAGGAGTTAAAGCGTTTCTGTCATGTGCTCGCCTCGGAGAGAACTCTGCCCACCAATTTCACCAGAGATGTCATTATGAAAGCGCCCAGCAGCGATATCATGAATTCCATGACGCGGAGTGTGCTGACGTTGGCGTCCTACGACAGGAGCTGCAAGGATACCTCCATTGAGAATGTGCTTCGGCAGTGCATGGGGCTGATCAGCCTGTTCCCGGTGCTCGCCGTGTATGCATATCATGCCTATAATCATTATGAGAACGATGACAGCATGTATATCCACCGCCCCTCCAAAAAGCTGTCCACGGCGGAGAATATTCTGATGATGCTGCGCCCGGACAAGAAATACACGGAACTGGAGGCGAAGGTGCTGGATATTGCGCTGGTGTTACATATGGAACATGGCGGCGGCAACAACTCCACCTTTACCACCCGCGTGGTGACTTCCTCCGGTTCGGATACCTATTCGGTGATCGCCGCAGCGCTGTCTTCCCTGAAAGGCCCCAAGCATGGCGGTGCAAATATCAAGGTGGTGGAGATGATGCGCGACCTGGAGGAAAACGTGTCCGATTGGGAGGATGAGGACGAGGTCAGAGGATATCTACAGAAGATTCTGAGCAGGGAGGCGTTTGACCGCAAGGGACTGATCTACGGCATGGGGCATGCGGTGTATTCCCTGTCCGACCCCAGAGCCCAGGTGTTTAAAGGATTTGTGGAACAGCTTGCCATGGCAAAGGGGCGGGAGAAGGATTTCCGTCTGTATTCCATGATCGAGCGCATGGCGCCGGAGCTCATCGCCCAGAAATCCCGGATTTACAAGGGCGTCAGCGCAAATGTGGACTTTTACAGCGGCTTTGTGTACAGTATGCTGGAGATTCCGCTGGAGCTCTACACACCGATTTTTGCCATTGCCCGTATCGTGGGCTGGAGCGCCCACCGCATCGAGGAGCTGCTCAACATGGATAAGATTATCCGCCCGGCATATAAGAGCGTGATGGAGGAGAGGGATTATATTGCCATGGAGGACAGGTAAAAGGGGGTAAGAGTGAAAGATGCTGTAATGGCAACGGACGTAGAAGCACAATATGATGAAAAAGCAAAGCGACTGTTGGGACACAAATATATTCTTGCATATATATTAATAAAGACGGTGGATGAGTTTTCGGGAATGCTTCCAGAATCTGTCGTGCCTTATATTGAGGGAGAACCTTTTATTAGTGCAATTCCCATAGAGCCGGGTCTGACAAACGTGGTGGATAAGGAGCAGGGGCGGCGAATCGTGGGTCTCAATACAGAACATGTTGAAGTCAATGAAGGAATGGTAAGATTTGACATTGTTTTTTATGTTCGTATGAAGGATGGTTTGTCGCAAATGATAGTTAATATAGAAGCTCAAAAAGATGATCCGGCGGGATATGATATTTTAAACAGAGCGATTTTTTATGTGAGCCGTCTGGTTTCGTCACAGAAAGAAAGGGACTTTTCAAACACCAATTATAATGACCTAAAGCGTGTATTTTCTATCTGGATATGTATGAATATGAGCGAAAACAGTATGGATTATGTGCATCTGGCAAATGATAAACTGCTGGGAAGTTTTCAATGGCGGGGACGGCTTGACTTGCTGAATATTGTTCTGATTGGATTATCAAATGAGCTGCCGGAGCATGATGAGAAATATGAGCTGCATCGTTTGCTGGGTGCATTGTTGTCGATTAATTTGACAGTTGATGAAAAACTAAATATAATAGAAACAGAGTATAATATTCCGGTTGAGGACAGCATGAGGAAGGATGTGAGCGTTATGTGCAATCTGAGTCAGGGGATTTTGGAGCAGGGAATGCTGCAACAGTTGTTTTCGCTGGTGAGCAAGAAATTGTTGGATATTGAGGATGCTGCGAGAGAAGCGTCCATGTCTGTAGATACATTTATGCAGATGATGAAGAAGGCTGGATATTAAATTGTCTATAAAAGTAATTGATTAAACAGGGAGTTTTCCGAATAAATATTAACAAAAATTTTCTCATGAATTGTAAAGAAAAAGAACCTGTGCATAAACATATTGAGTTATGTACTGGTTCTTTTTTATTGTGTTGTGGGAACATATTCTATGTTTTGTATACTGCCTATCCGTTCAGACATAATAGATACAAAGTCTTGCAGTCTGGAGGAGATGTGGTAAAATATGAGAATATGGAGGAAGTTTATGTCAGATACGATGCACAATTATCTGAAAGAGTATGGGGACATCTCCTTTATGGAGCGGCCGATGAATGATGTGGACGCTCTGGTGCTCTGTCAGTTTGTCTATTTAAAATTTGATGGGCTGGTGCCGGATATTCGGGAGAGCAGGCCTTCCGTCTCGCTGGAGGAGCTTGCCCGACACCCTCAGGCGGAGCGGCTGTTTGCGGATGAGCGCTTCGAGAAGGATAACAGGGAGCTTTTTGAGGATATGCTGGCAGGGAGGCGGTTTCGCAATATGAAGCTCAACTGCCACATCAATGTGATTGAGAAGGAGTGGGAGACGCAGTTTTCGGCAGTCACGTTCATTCTGGAGGACGGCACGATTTATGTGGCATTTCGGGGGACGGACGAGACGATTGTGGGCTGGAAGGAAGATTTTAACATGGCATTCCTCTCGCCGGTGCCGGGACAGGCCTTGAGCGTCAAGTACCTGAATATGGTGACGGAGCGGTTTCACAATCCCTTTTATGTGGGCGGGCATTCCAAGGGGGGAAATCTGGCGGTTTACAGCGCCATGAACTGTGCGGATGTGGTGCAGGAGCGCATCCTTAAGGTGTACAGCATGGATGGGCCGGGCTTCCGCCCGGAGATTCTGGAGCAATGCGGTTATGAGAGGATTGCGGACAGGGTGGTAAAGCTGCTTCCCCATTCTTCGATGATAGGGATGATTTTTGAGTGGGACACGAGGTATCAGGTGGTGGAATCCCGCAGCTTTGGGCTGGCTCAGCACAATCCCTATAACTGGAAGATCAGGAATGGAGAGTTTGTTCTGGCGGAGGATATCTATGGGCGTGCCCGTCTGGTGGACAATACCATCAATGAGTGGATATCCTCCCTGGATAATCAGCAGATTAAATTGTTTGTGGACACGCTGTATCAGGTTATCTCGGCCTCGGAGGCGGATGATCTGATCGCCATCACCGCGGACTGGAAGCGCAGCATGACAGGCGTGGTGGCGGCCTTGAAGGGCGTGGACGAGGACACGGCCGGGATGCTTCAGGAGACCATTAAGGGGCTGTTTGACCTGGCGAGGGTCCGCGTGAAGGAGGAGCTCAGGTCGCCTTTGAAGAAGGCGGCGGAGCAGGCGAAGAGCAGGCGCCGCCCGAAAACAGGGACAGAAGCGGTACACCCGACAACATAGTCTGCGCGGGGTCCAGCCGCTCGGGATGCCATTGCACGCCCAGAATGGGAAGGCTTTTGTGTGCTATGGCCTCGGGGCAGTGGTCTATGGGACAGCGCTGGATGACCTGCAGTCCCGCGCCGATTCGGTTCAGGCATTGATGATGGGCGGAGTTGACCTGCGCGGTTCTTCCGTAGAGGAGATAGAGCAGGGAATCCGGTTCGATAAAGGTGGGATGATAGAGGTCTTTGCCGGATTCCAGATGCAGATCGGCATCGGGCATATCCTGTAGGATTGTGCCGCCGAAAGCGGCGTTGATCAATTGCATGCCCTTACAGATGCCGAGAACCGGGAGCTTCTGTCTGATGCAGAGCTCCAATGCCTGAAACTGCAGAATGTCCAGCTCCGTGTCCACATTCCGGGAGCCTTTGTTTCTCTCGCCAAAAAAGGCGGGGGTAATGTCGCCGCCGCCGGGCAGCAGGAGTCCCTGGCAGGAGGAAATCTCCCCCGGGTTGAGGGTGGTGACGGGCAGGAAGGCGTTCTCTTCAAGGAAGCGTTCGTAGTTGGCAGTGTCCTTTTTGCGTCCCAGAATGGCTATTTTGTGATGTTGAGGCATAGTGTAATGTCCTGATTAAAATGATATACAGTAGTATATGCCGCCGCGGTTATTTTTTGCATGGAAAGCAGGCGGCATGGAGGAGTTTGTGATGAACGACAGAGGAATGGAGCGAAAAAATTTATCGGAGACGGAGCGGGTCGGTCTGGTTCGCCGGACGGCGGCCTTGCTTTCTTTTTTTCTGCCGGTGGTAATTATGCTCACCGTCTTTGCCATCAAAGGGATTTATCCCTTCGGCGAAAGAAGCTTTTTAAGTACGGATTTGTATCATCAGTATATGCCCTTTTTCAGCGAGTTTGTCCGGGCTGTGAAATCCGGGGAGGGACTTTCCTACACTTGGAATGTGGGGGTGGGCTCCAATTTTCTGGCGCTGTATGTGTATTATCTGGCAAGTCCCTTTCACTGGCTGGGGCTTTTGGTGCCGGAGCAATATATCATGGAATTCCTCACCTATCTGGTGGTGGTAAAGATAGGCTTATGCGGACTGACGGCGTTTTTGTATCTGGACGGGCGGGGCAGACGCATGAGCGGACAGGAGCTGGCCGACGGGATGACGCAGCCCGGTGAGTCTGTGTGGCTCGGGGAACCGGCGCAATCCGGTGCGGTTCTTGCGGCGCTGTTTTTCTCGCTGGGGTATGCGCTCTCCGGTTTCCTTGCGGCATACAATTGGAATATCATGTGGCTGGACTGTGTGATTTTGCTGCCTGTTATCGCGATGGGGCTGGAGCGGCTGGTCAGAGAGGGAAAACCGGGGCTTTACTGCGTGGCTCTGGGGCTGTCCATCTTTACGAATTATTATATCTCCATTATGATCTGTATTTTTCTGGTGCTGTATTTTGTTTTTCTGTATTGCACGGAGCGTCACCCCATCCCTGGGGAAGGGGCGGGAAAGGGAGCCCGGGCAGCCGCGCATCTCAAGCCGGTGGGACAGTTTGCCCTGTATTCGCTTTTGGCGGGCGGCATGGCGGCGGTGCTTCTGATACCGGAGGTCTGCGCCATTCTGGCCACGGATTTCGGGGATGTTAATTTCCCGGAGAAGGTGGAGAGCTATTTTTCTGTGCTGGATATGCTGGCAAGGCATTGTGTGTCCGTGTCGGTGGAAAAGGGGCTGGAGCACTGGCCGAATATCTACTGTGGGGCGGGGGTGTTCCTGTTTGTGCCCCTCTATGCCGTAAGCGAGAAAATTCCCGCGCGCAGGCGTTTTGGCATGTTAGCAATTACAGGTGTTATTTTACTTGGCTTCAGCACAAATGTGCTCAATTTTATCTGGCATGGCTTAAATTATCCGGATTCCCTGCCGGCAAGACAGTCCTTTATCTATATCCTGCTGATGCTGACCATGTGCTATGACGCCTTTACGCATTTGGATTTTGGGAAACCTGCGCAAAAGGAGCGCGTGGTTCACGGGTATCTCTTCGCGGCGGCAGCGCTGCTTTTGGTGGAAAAATTTGTGGAGCATGAGGATTTTTTGCCCGGGGTGGAGTGGCTGACGCTTTTGTTTGTGACGATTTATGCAGCGGTGGTGTACCGCCTGTATCATGCAGCCGCATGTGAAGGGCAAAAGCGGCGCCGAAGCTGCCTTGTGCTGGGGGTCGTGGTTTTAGCTGCCATGGTGGCGGAGACGGGCATTAATACTTATTGTACCAGCGTCAGCAATGTGAGCCGTTCGGCATATCTGGAGTATCAGGAGGATTATAAGCTTCTGTACGAATGGGTCGGGCAGCAGGAGAGCGGCTTTTACCGCATGGAGAAGTTTACGCGAAAGACCAAAAACGACGGCACTCTGGCAGGGTATCCCACGGCGTCCGTATTTTCCTCCACAATGAATTCCGCGGTGATGGATCTTTATGAGCGGCTGGGTATGCGCCACAGCAAGGTCTACTACGGATATGACGGCGCCACGGCATTCACATCGGCGCTGTTAAATGTGGAGTATCTCTTCGGGGAGTCCGGGGAGTATGAAAACAGTCTCTACACTCTCTGCAATGAGAGCGGCGGCGTCAGTCTCTATCAGGTGGAGCGTTCCCTGCCCTTTGGCTATGTGGCGCCTGTGGGGTATGATTTGCCGGAAGGCTTTAAAAACAGCGGTCTGCGGCTGCAGAATCAGATGGTTCATGATTTGGGGATAGAGGGACAGCTCTTTGTCAGGTGCGACAGGGATAATTCCGGGGAAAATGTGAAATTCCAGGCGGCTCAGGACGGCATTTATTATGGGATCCTCACGGCGTCCGGGACCAAGAAGGTCAAGGCTCTGGGCGGGACGCCCGGAGAACAGAGCTTTAATGACCTGAAGGACGGCTCCGTGCTGTATCTGGGCTGGCTGGAAACAGGGACGGAGCTGGTCATAACAAACGCTGACGAGGACGACAAGACAAAGGATGTGGCTGCGGATGTCTACCGCATGGACGAGGAGGTTCTGCAGGCGGCGCTGGAGCGGCTTTCTGAGAACTGTCTGGACAATGTAGCGTATGACAGCACCCATATTTCCGGCAGTCTGAGCCTTTCAGAGTCCGGCAGACTGATTCTATCCGTGCCCTATGAAAAAGGCTGGCAGATTATGCTGAACGGGGAACGGACAGAGCCGGTGCTCTTCGGGGACACCTTTATCGCTTTTGACCTGGAGCCGGGAGATTACGAGCTGAGTATGCGCTATGTGCCTTACGGCCAATATGCGGGAATCGCGGTGAGCACAGTGAGCATTTTTCTCTTTGCTGGCTTGATGTTTATGCGGGCGCGGCGGGGAATGCGGATCAATAATTGAGTGAGTTTTATTGGACTGAAAATATGATACCTTCTTATCAGAGAAAGCTATTAAGCAAGATGCAACTGATAAGGAGGTATTTTTATGAGAAGAACAACCGTCAGCTTTGTGTTTTTCACATTTGCATTTATCTGTGTGGCGGTTCTATGTGCGGCCTGTACCGCGAGGAGCCGGGAAACGCTCTCCGACAGAGAGCTCGAGCGCTGGTATCGGGAACGGGAGACAGAGCTGGTCGCGGACACCAGAGCGTATTTAAACGGAGGAGGCTTCCGGGACAGCGGAGTCAGCCTCACGAGAGTTGTGAGCCCGGAGGGTGGGCGGAGCTACACCTTTACAATCCACCACAGGCGCATTGACCGTATGGAGGAGAGCAGGCGGCAGAGGCTCAAGGAGGAGCTTGCGGCTCTGACCGAGGACTTTGCGTGCGCTGCGCCCGGGGAGAGCTGTGAATTTTCTTATGAATTTCTGATCGTGGAAGGCGGACTGTAGAGCCTTGCAGTTTTGGTGCCGGTTCAGCCCGCAATACTGCGGTGACAATTTGTGAAATCCGCAAAAGATTTGCATGACATTTGCAGGGAATAGGGGTATACTCTTAATAAAAGTATCTGCGGAGGGCAGAGCCTGAAAGGAGTTTTGCAAATGTCATATATGCCCAGACCCCATGAAATCTATAAACATTTTAAAGGGAACCTATATCAGATTACGGCAGTGGCGCAGCACACGGAGACGGATGAGCTGCTGGTGGTGTATCAGGCGTTGTACGGAGATTTCAAAACTTATGCCAGACCGCTGGAGATGTTTCTGAGCGAGGTAGACAGAGAGAAATATCCCGATGCGAAGCAAAAATACCGTTTCGAGCTCCAAAACGGCAGTTCCGACTCTGTGGCGGTTGACGAGGCGGACAATGAGGCGGCTGGCACGGCGGATGTTGATACGGCGGATGATGAGACGGACAATGCAGCGGCCGGCACGGCGGACAACGAGGCAGAGCTGCAGATTGACCCGCAGGTGTTGGAATTTCTGGACGCGGACTCCTATGAGCAGCGTCTGAATATCCTGACGGGGCTGCACCATCGCATCACCGATGACATGATCACCACCATGGCGGTGGCCTGTGACATCGAGGTGCCGGACGGTGAGACGCAGGAGCGCTACGCATCTCTGAAAGCCTGTCTGCTGACGCTGGAAAAGTATGAGTGCAACCGGCTGCGTCAGGGCAGAGACAGCCGCGTCTTCTGATAGAACGGCTCCCGATTGTAAGGCGCCCCGTGAAAAATGTCCCGCAGGGGGCACGGGGGATTGGCCTTCGGAAAGGAGCGGTTATGTCCGGGAGAGCGCAGAATCAATCAGGTATGCAATCAAATAAAATGGTGATCGGAATCTCTGCGAGAGCTCTTTTTGACACCACAAAGGAGCATGAGATTTACGAGAAACAGGGAGTGGAGGCTTATTGCCGCTATCAGGTGGCTCATGAGCTGGAGGCTATGCGCCCCGGCCCGGGCTTTGGATTGATCCGCTCTCTGCTGGCATTGAATAAAGTCGGAGGAGAGGAGCTGGTGGAGGTCATCATCATGTCCCACAACAGTCCCGACACCTCCCTGCGCGTGTTTAATACCATCCGGCATTACGGGCTTCCAATCACAAGGGCGGTGCTGGTGAGCGGCGCGTCGCTGGCGCCCTATCTGGAGGCCTTTCACACGGATCTTTATCTGTCGGCCTGCGAGGAGGATGTGCAGGGCGCCATCGACAGCGGTATCGCCGCCGGAATTGTCTGCACGGAGCGGGGCGGAGGCTTTGACGTAAATGCGCTGGGCGAGCCGGCACAGATACGCATTGCCTTCGACGGGGATGCCGTGCTCTTCACAGACGAATCGGAGCGGATTTTCCGGACGGACGGGCTGCACGCCTTTGAGGAGAACGAGGAGCGAAATGCCAGAAATCCGCTGGCGGAGGGGCCGTTTGCCAATTTTTTGAGAAAGCTGTCCGATTTGCAGAGGAAGCTGTCTGAGGGAGGGGGAGGCTATTGCCCTATCCGCACTGCGCTTGTGACCGCCCGGAGCGCGCCTGCCCATGAGCGGGTGATACGGACGCTGCGCTCCTGGAATGTGCGGGTGGACGAAGCTTTTTTCCTGGGCGGTATGGAGAAGAAGGCGGTGTTGGCGGCTTTCGGGGCACAGATATTTTTTGACGACCAGTCGGTACACACGCTGAGCGCGGCACAGGCGGTTCCGGCAGCCCGGGTGCCCTATCGCAATATCAAAAGGAGAGATAGTTTTACCGATGAGATATCAGACAATCGAGCAAGCTGAGTTTATAGAGCGTCCCAACCGCTTCGTGGCGTATGTGAAGCTTCGGGGAGAGCGCGTGAAGGTGCATGTGAAGAACACGGGCAGATGCGGGGAACTCTTAAAGCCCGGCGCGCGGGTCTGGCTGGAGAAAAGCGGCAATGCGCAGCGCGCCACAGCCTATGATCTGGTGGCTGTGGAGAAAAGCGGGCGGATTATCAATATTGATTCCCAGGCGCCGAATAAGGCCGTTGGCGAATGGCTTCTGAAAAAGGAGCTGTTTCCCGGCCTTATTTCTGTACGCCCGGAGACGGTATTCGGCAGCTCCAGATTTGACTTTTATCTGGAGACAGAGTCGGAGAAGGTATTTTTGGAGGTCAAGGGAGTCACGCTGGAGGAGGACGGCGTGGTGCGCTTCCCGGATGCGCCCTCAGAGCGGGCGGTGAAGCATTTGGAGGAGCTGATCCGGGCGAGGAAGGAGGGCTATAGAGCCTGTGTCGTCTTTGTCATCCAGATGCAGGGCGTCAGGTATTTTCTACCCAACCGGAATACTCACAGAGCTTTTGCAGAGACCCTGGTCAGGGCGGAGAACGCGGGTGTGGAGCTGTATGCCTATGATTGCAGCGTGACGAAGAAGGGCATGGATATCCGTGCAAGGGTGCCGGTTTTCCTGAGGGAAGAGGAGGTTGGAGAAGGATTTGGAAAAGATTCGGAAAATCCTAATAAAAACTTAAGAATGGAAGTGCTTTTTGCTATTCCCCAACCGCTCTTAAACTGGTATGATAGTAACAGGCGTATTCTGCCATGGAGGGAAGAACCGACGGCCTATCGCGTGTGGGTGTCGGAGATTATGCTGCAGCAGACCCGGGTGGAGGCTGTAAAACCGTATTTCGGGCGATTTATGAAGAGACTGCCCGATGTGGAGGCTCTGGCAGCGGCGGATGAGGAGACGCTGCTAAAGCTCTGGGAAGGGCTTGGCTATTACAATCGGGTGCGGAATCTGCAGAAGGCAGCTGTCCGGATTATGGAGGAGTATGGCGGACAGCTTCCGGCGGATTATCAGGCGCTTTTAGCGCTCCCCGGCATCGGCAGCTACACGGCGGGAGCCATCGCATCCATCGCCTACGGCATCAGACGCCCTGCGGTGGACGGCAATGTGCTGCGCGTGCTCGCCCGCATTCGCAGAGATGAGCGGCTGATCACGGATGCGGCGGTGAAACGGGAGGTGGAGCAGGAGCTGCTGGAAGTCATCCCATCGGAAAGGCCGGGAGATTTTAATCAGGCCATGATGGAGCTGGGAGCCTGTGTCTGTGTGCCAAACGGCGTGCCCCACTGTGAGGAGTGCCCGCTCTCGGAGCTTTGTCTGGCGCATCGGGACGGGGCGTGGGCAGAATACCCCAGAAAGGCGGTTCACGGAAAGCGCAGCGTTGAAGAAAAGACCGTTCTGGTCATTCAGGATGCCGACCGCACGGTAATCCGCAGACGGCAGGGCGGTCTGCTGGCGGGGATGTATGAATTTCCGTCCATGGAGGGATTTTGCGCGGCGGAGGAGGTCGTGGAATATCTCGCAGAGCGGGGGCTGAAGGCCATACGCATCCAGCCCTTGGAGGAGGCAAAGCATATTTTCAGCCACAGAGAATGGCATATGCGGGGGTATCTGGTTCGGGTGGACGAGCTGGAGCCCGCAGATCCTGAGGGAAAAGGCGGGGATATGGGGGACTGGCTGTATATCACGCCGGAGGAGACCCGGGAGCAATATCCGATTCCCGCAGCCTTTGCAGCCTACACAAAAATATTGAGCATCAGGCTCGGAAGAGAGAATTTTAAGGAGGAACAGTTATGAAGCTGTTATCGATTGCAATTCCCTGTTTTAACTCAGAGAATTACATGAGAAAATGCATCGAATCGCTTTTGGTAGGAGGAGAACAGGTCGAGATTCTGATTGTGGATGATGGCTCCGATAAGGATCGCACGGCGGAGATTGCGGACGAATATGCGGCAAACTACCCCAATATTGTGAAGGCCATACACAAGGAGAACGGCGGGCACGGCTCTGCGGTGAATGCGGGAATCGCCAATGCCACCGGGCTGTATTTTAAGGTGGTGGACAGTGACGACTGGGTGAAAAAGGAGGCCTATCTGCAGATTCTCGACAAGCTGGAGGAGCTTGCGGGAGGCGATACGATGCTGGATATGCTCATCAGCAACTTCGTCTACGAAAAGGAAGGCGAGAAGCGCAGGAAGATCATGCACTACAGGCATATTCTTCCCCGGGACGAGATGTTTGCCTGGAAGGACTGCCACCATTTTGTGAAGGGGCACTATATCCTGATGCACTCGGTGATTTTCCGCACCAGACTTTTGAAGGACTGCGGCTTAAGTCTGCCGGAGCACACCTTCTATGTGGACAATCTCTATGTGTTTGAGCCGCTGCCCTATGTGAAAAATATGTATTATCTGGACGTGAATTTTTACCGCTATTATATCGGCAGGGAAGACCAGTCCGTGAACGAGAGCGTGATGATCGGGCGCATCGACCAGCAGTTGAAGGTCAACCGGCTGATGATCGACTATCTGTCCGAGCACAAGCTGGAGATTGTCAGAAACAAGCGGATGTATCAATATATGCGCAATTATCTGGAGATTATCATGACTGTGTCCTCCGTACTGCTAATCCGTTCCGGCACGGAGGAGCATCTGGCATTGAAAAAAGACCTCTGGAAATATCTGAAGGATAAGGACAGGGGACTGTACTTTTATATGAGACACGGGATTATGGGCGGAACCATGAATCTGCCCGGCAGGAGTGGGCGGAAGATTTCCGTGGACGCCTACCGTATCTGCCAGAAAATTTTTAAATTTAACTGACTGTAATTTACAATGCATAAAATGCAATACACAAGATATAGAGCAAAAAACAACAGCGCCGGGATTTGGATTCCAGCGCTGTTGTTTTTTGCTTTTATCTGATATGAATGATATGAATTTACTGATAATAAAATTAACGCACAATCTCCGGTTTTGCCTTCTTGCGCTCCCGCGCAGCCTGTATGGCGAGAACCAGATCATAGCGATACACCACTACATACATCACCGCAGCCATACAGAAGGCCGTGAGCACATCGAACATGGAGTGCTGCTTGATAAAGACGGTGGACATAATAATGGAGGCTGCCAGCGCAAAGGAGGCGATATTGATTCCTTTTTTGTCCGCCAGCTTTTCGCTGTGCGTGATGGCAAAATGCGCTCCCAGAGAATTATAAACATGGATGCTGGGCCACAGATTGGTGGGAGTGTCCGTCTGCCAGAGCGACAGAACCATCCGGGTAAAAATATTGTCCCGGGGCATCACGCTCAGCCGTAAGTGGTGGCCGTTCGGCCAGAGCGTGGAGACGATAAGGAATATGGTCATCCCCGTAAACAGGAATACACAGGTTCGGTAATAATTGGTCTTGTCCGTGAAAAACAAAAACAGCACCGCGGCCGACACATAGGCGAACCATAAAAAGTATGGGATGACGAACACCTCCAGAAAAGGTATGTAATCATCCACGGACATGTGGATCACACGGTAGTGCGATGTGACGGTCTGCTCCAGATGCCAGAACCACAGCCAGTATATGACGCCATAGATGATCAGGGGCAGCGCGTGGCGATATTTCATCAAAAAGTCCTTACAGTTTTTCATATGAATCATCCTCCGTTTGGGAAACTTCCCAGACAACATATAGTATAATCCAACCGGTGAAAAAAGCAATGTCTTTTTGAGAATCTTATAAGAATCTTTAGGATTCTTAAGAATTTTAAGAAATTTAGGACTTCCTATTTGAAAAGTATTGTATTATAATACAGATGGAACGACATCGGCTCATGGCCAAAGGCACATCCGGTATTTGTCTTTTGAATAATCCCTTATGGAATAAATATATGCAAATAAACGATATAAAAACAATCGATATAATAAGCGGCGTCTGCTGTGTTGAGAGGTGTTGACGGGAGGTATCTATGAGAGAAAAGTATGAATCACTGCCATTGTTGCAATTGAAGGAGCTGGCCAAGGTTCGCGGTCTGAAGGGCACCTCCACCATGAAGAAGGCGGATTTGGTGGAGGCTATGCTGGCGGAGGACGAGCGTCAGAAGAAGCTTGCGGAAGCGGCGCCGGCTGCCAGCCCGGCTCCTGCGGCTGCAAATCCGGCTCCTGCGGCGGCAGGTACGGCTTCCGGGGGAGCGGAGGCGCAGAGCGCGGCTCCCGTGCAGCCCCGCAGTCAGGAGACCGGGGAGGAGGGCGGCCAGATTCCCAGGGATTTGGACAGCGGTCTGGAGGCAAGGGGCATTCTGGAGGTTATGCCGGACGGCTACGGCTTCATTCGCTGTGAGAATTATCTGCCCGGGGAGAACGACGTCTATGTGGCGCCCAGCCAGATTCGCCGATTTGGATTGAAAACCGGCGACATTCTCTGCGGCAATAAGCGGGTAAAGACCCAGCAGGAGAAATTCAGCGCGCTTTTGTTTGTGCGCTCCATCAACGGCTATGCCCCGGACGAGTGCGCAAAGCGCAAAAATTTTGAGGATATGACTCCTATTTTCCCCAATGAGCGCATTAAGTTGGAGACACCGGGCTGCGGTGTGTCCATGAGAGTCATGGATTTGGTGAGTCCCGTGGGAAAGGGACAGAGAGGAATGATCGTGTCGCCGCCGAAGGCGGGAAAGACCACGCTCTTAAAGGAAGTGGCAAAGTCCGTTCTGCGGGCAAATCCGCGGATGCATATGCTGATCCTTCTGATTGATGAGCGCCCCGAGGAGGTCACAGATATCAAGGAAGCCATTGTGGGGCGGAATGTGGAGGTGATCTACTCCACATTCGACGAGCTGCCCGAGCATCATAAGCGCGTGTCCGAGATGGTGATCGAGCGGGCGAAGCGCCTTGTGGAGCACAAGAAGGACGTGGTGATCCTTTTGGACAGCATCACCCGTCTCACCAGAGCCTACAATCAGGTGGTTCCCCCCAGCGGGCGCACGCTGTCCGGCGGTCTCGACCCGGCGGCGCTGCATATGCCGAAACGATTTTTTGGCGCGGCGCGCAATATGCGGGAGGGCGGAAGCCTGACGATTCTGGCTACCGCGCTGGTGGAGACCGGAAGCAAGATGGACGACGTGGTCTACGAGGAGTTCAAGGGAACCGGCAATATGGAGATGGTACTGGATCGAAAGCTCTCCGAGAAACGTATCTTCCCTGCCATCGACTTGGCGAAATCCAGCACCAGAAGAGAGGATTTGCTGCTGGACAGCGACGAGCTGGAGGCCATCAATATCATGCGCAAGGCGCTGAACGGAATGAAATCAGACGAGGCCACAGACCGGATATTGGATATGTTTGCCCGCACGAGAAACAATGTGGAGTTCGTCAATATGGTCAAGAAAAACAGATTTATCTGAGGATTAATTTGCGAATTAATTGCGAATTAATTTAATTTGGGTATTGCAAGCTGTGCTTGTGTGTGTTACAATAATACCGCTGTTTGTGGTTCCATAAGCAGTGCGGATGAGAACAAAACTAATACACGATATTTGCATAGAGAGGTGAAAACATGAAAGAAGGAATCCATCCCCAGTACTATCAGGCTACCGTTACCTGTAACTGCGGCAACACGTTCGTGACCGGCTCTACCAAGCCCGAGATTCACGTCGAGGTTTGCTCCAAATGTCATTCATTCTACACAGGCCAGCAGAAAACTGCAAGAGCCGATGGACGTATTGATAAGTTCAACAAGAAATACGGTGTCAAATAAGAATGCAGACGAAAGGTTGAGGTATTTCTATCTCAACCTTTTTTTCTCGAGAATTAAAGAAAGCAGAGCAGGAGCAGTTATGGCTGGAAAGAAGAGCAGTCGTTACTCCGGGATTGGCGGACAGGCCGTTCTGGAGGGCGTTATGATGAAAAATAAAGAAAGATATGCCATCGCGGTGCGAAAGCCGGACGGCGAGATTGATGTGGAGCTGGAGAATTATCAGGATCTGGGACATGGCAATAAGCTCAAAAGACTCCCGCTGATACGCGGGGTATTTAATTTTCTGGACTCCATGATTCTGGGCACGAAAGCTCTGAATTATTCCGCGTCCTTTTATGAGGAAGAGGATGGAAAGGACTCAAAGCAGACGTCCGGGGGCGGAAACGGCGAGAAGCTGATGAATTTGCTGGTGACGATTTTCTCTGTGGCGCTGGCGGTGGGGATTTTTATTGTGCTGCCCTATGTCATATCTTCCTTTTTTGAGGAATATATCAGAAATGCGTCCCTGCTGGCGATTCTGGAGGGCTGCATCCGGATTTTGATTTTTCTGCTCTATGCGTGGGGCATCAGCGCCATGCAGGATATCAGGCGGCTGTATCAGTATCACGGCGCCGAGCATAAATGTATCAACTGTATCGAGAAGGGACGTCCCCTCACCGTGCACAATGTGATGAGGAGCTCCAGACTGCACAGGCGCTGCGGCACAAGCTTTATCTTTTTTGTGCTGCTGGTGAGCATCATCCTGTTTTTCTTTATCCGGGTGGACAATGTGGTGGAGAAGGTGGCGCTCCGAATCCTTCTGATGCCGGTGGTGGCGGGAATCTCTTATGAGCTGATCCGTCTGGCGGGCAGAAGCGACAATATCATCGTGCGGATCTTGTCTGCGCCGGGGATGTGTATTCAGCGCCTGACCACCAGAGAGCCGGATGAGCAGATGGCGGAGGTGGCTATTGCCGCGGTGGAGGCTGTGTTTGACTGGAAGGCATATCTCAGGGAGGCTTTCGGCTATGAGGTGGACGAGAGTTGGATGGATGAGGAGCGCCCGGAGCAGGAGAATGTGGTTTTGGAGGACGTCTCAGCGGACGTCTCCGCAGGAGCCGGGCGGCCGTCATGATCTACAGGGAGTGTTATGATTGGGGAAAAACTGTTTTAGAGACGGCGAAAGTCCCGGAAGCGGCGCTGGACGCCAGACTGTTATTGGAGCATGTCTGTGAGACGGACAGGAATACGCTGTTAGCCCACGGGGAGCGGGATGTATCGGCAGAGGAACAGAGCCGATATGAGGAGCTGATTGCCCGGAGGGCGGGCAGAATACCGCTGCAGCACCTCACGGGTGTGCAGGAGTTTATGGGGCTGGAATTTCGGGTGAATGAGCATGTGCTGATTCCCAGGCAGGACACGGAGATTCTGGTGGAGGAGGTCTTGAAAAATCTGCATGACGGGATGCGTATTTTGGATATGTGCACCGGGAGCGGCTGTATTCTCATAAGCCTGCTGCATTATTCCAACGGATGCGACGGCGTGGGGGCGGATATTTCCAAGGAGGCTCTGGAGGTGGCTTGTGAAAACGCCGAAAGGCTGCTGGAGGCTGAGAGGTCTGTCTGTTTCAGGCAGAGCAATCTGTTCGGGGCGGTATCCGGCAAATATGAGATTATCGTCTCCAATCCGCCTTATATTGAGCGGGGCGATATCCCCGGGCTGATGCCGGAGGTGCGTGAACATGAGCCGATTGCGGCTCTGGACGGCGGTGAGGACGGACTGGACTTTTACCGGGAAATCATAAGAGAGAGCAGAGCGCATCTGGCGGGCGGCGGAATGCTGTTTTTTGAGATTGGCTGCACGCAGGGAGCCGCAGTGCAGGAATGTATGAGACAAAACGGTTTTGTGGAGACTGCCATAGTGAAGGATTACTCCGGGCTGGATCGGGTGGTCTATGGCACATGGCTTGCAGGGGAATAAACTGTTTTTGATGTGGAGGATATTATGTTTGACAGACTAGAAGATTTATTGATTCGATTCGAGGAGATTCTGGGGGAGCTTCATGAGCCCACCGTAGCCAACAATCAGGAGCGTTTTCGCAGGCTGATGAAGGAGCAGAGCGATCTGACGCCCATTGTGGAGGCATATAGGGAATATAAAAAGTGCAGACAGGACGTCGAGGACTCACTTGCAATGCTGGACGAGGAGAACGACGAAGAGATGCGCGACATGATTAAGGAGACCTTAAACGACAGCCGCAGCCGCGTGGAGGAGCTGGAGCAGGAGCTGAAGATTCTGCTGCTTCCCAAGGATCCTAACGATGACAAGAATGTGATTGTGGAAATCCGCGCCGGTGCGGGCGGGGATGAGGCCGCATTGTTTGCGGCGGAGATTTACCGCATGTATGTGCATTATGCCGAGAGCAGACGCTGGAGAGTGGAGACCATGAATGTGGACGAGATTGGCATCGGCGGCATGAAGGAAGTGCAGTTTATGATAAACGGGCAGGGGGCGTACTCCGTGATGAAATATGAGAGCGGCGTACACCGCGTGCAGCGCGTGCCCGAGACGGAGAGCGGCGGACGGATCCATACCTCTACTATCAGCGTGGCGGTGATGCCCGAGGTGGACGAGGATATAGACATCAAGATCGAGGACAAGGACATCCGCATCGATGTGATGCGCGCCTCCGGAAACGGCGGACAGTGCGTAAACACCACGGATTCCGCGGTGCGCCTGACGCACTATCCCACAGGTATCGTGGTTTACAGCCAGACGGAGAAGTCTCAGATACAGAACAAGGCGAAGGCATTTGCCCTGTTAAAGGCAAAGCTCTATGATATTGAGCAGCAACAGCGCCACGATGCGGAGGCGGAGCTGCGCCGCAGCCAGATTGGAACCGGAGACCGCTCCGAGAAGATCCGCACCTACAACTTCCCTCAGGGACGAGTGACAGACCATCGCATTGGCCTGACAATCTACAAGCTGGATAAAGTCATGAACGGAGACATCCAGGAGATACTGGACGCCTGCATAGCCGCCGACCAGGCGGCAAAGTTAGTAAAGATGGGAGAAAACTGAAGGCCGCCTGGTCGGCTGTGACCGAGGCGGCAAAGCTGGTGAAGATGGGAGAAAACTAGAGGCCGACATTTATATTCATATCCGGGCTGCCGATATAGACATTCCGATTGCCTTCCACAGTGTGGTATCTCATGATGGCATAATCCGGATATTGATATAGTGTGCTTCCGCCGTCGTTATAAGGGAGTCCTATGGCAATGCCGTCCCGGACGTCCTGATTGGCGCGGGCGATCAGGGCGTTTAATGTGATTTTTCCGGCTTCCAGAGCTTCTGCCAACGGTATGGTCTGACTGTCAACGCTTACAGAAATATCGGACACTCCGTAATAATAAAGACCTTCACGGATGAGGGTCTTTTTTTGTTCAATTTTTTCAGGATCATCGGAATCCTCAGCCAGCTTGACGGAAAGCTCAAACTCGCGGAATCCTTCTGTGGAGATATCGTCGGTAATAATCTCAAAATCGGCTTGCATGGCGGGCGTCTCATAATAGTAGATCACCACCCGGCGGCCTTCCCCGTACAGATAGTCATAGTGCTCAGACGGGTAGGTGACGGTAAAACGGTCGGATAACTGCCATTCCTCCTCCGTCGCATCAGGTTCTACGATCATATAGGAGGTGCTTTCCTCAATGACAGTGCCGAGAAAGCTGTGCTCTATGGTGCTGTCGATCTCTGGTGCTGTTGTTTCTGAGGACATTGTTTCTGCGGGTATTGTTTCCGAAAGCACTATTTCTGAAGACATCATATCCGGCTCCGGGGATGTGGATTCGGAAGGTGCAGCGGGATTGTCCATTATGGTTGGGCGTTCCCTTTCCTGTTTTTCGCTATTCGTTCTGCCTGCGCATCCGGTTAACAGTAAGCTGCAAATCAGTATTGCCAATAATAGGATTTGTTTTTTCATATGGGAGTCCTCCGAATTTTGGGTACTTGTTTTCTGCCCGGTTATCCTTATAGACGCGGAATGTTCAAAAAGGTTTCGGAAGAATGTGGATGATTTTTGTCATTTGGCATGGTATAATATTTTTGTTTAGAGAGTGTTGGACGGTGATAAGAAATGATAGAGCTGATAATGCTTGGGACAGGGCATGTGCATACAGACCATATTATGGGCTGTATCTGGGTCTTGTGGCAAATCAATTAAATGTAAAATTTCTGTGCGGGATGATTTGGAAGTAATAGAAATATTGCCGGGTATGCATGTAGAATGGGCAGTCGAAAGCTCCCTCTGACTTTGTTGCAAAAGCAGAGCTTTAAATCATATTGTGAAACGGAGAATGTTATGATTACGGGTGAGTTAAGAAATAAGATTGATAGGATATGGGAGACATTCTGGACCGGCGGGATTACAAATCCTTTAGATGTGATTGAACAGTTTACTTATCTGCTGTTTATCAAACAGTTGGACGAGGTAGAGACTACCAAAGAAAATGAGGCTAATTTCCTTGGTGTATCTTTTGAACCTATGTTTCCGAATGATTGTCAGAAATATAGATGGAGCAAATTTAAAAACTTGGGATCTGCTGATGAGATATATGAAATTGTTGCAAATGGAGTATTTCCGTTTATTAAAAATCTGCATCAGGATGGAGATTCCGCATATGCGCGTTATATGGGAGATGCGATCTTCAAGATTCCTACAGCAGCGATGCTCTCTAAAATTATAGATGGCATTGATAATCTGGAGCTGGGAGATGAAGATTCAAAGGGCGATTTGTATGAGTACTTATTGTCGAAGGTTGCAACGGCAGGAACCAATGGTCAGTTCAGAACTCCGAGGCATATCATTAAACTGATGGTGTCGTTAGTAAAACCACAGCCGGAGGACACGATTATTGATCCGGCTATGGGCAGCGCAGGATTCTTGATTGAAGCCCAGCGATATCTTCGTGAAAATCATGCAGATATGTTTCTTAATGCGAAACTGCGGGAGCATTTTAATAATGAGATGTTTTATGGAAACGACATGGACAGGACAATGCTTCGTATTGGCGCTATGAATATGCTTCTGCATGGTGTTGATAACCCTAATATTTCTTATAGAGACAGTTTATCGGAGCAGAATACGGATATTGAGAAATATAGTCTGGTGCTTGCTAATCCACCTTTTAAGGGAAGCCTTGATTATGAGGCGGTGTCTGCCGATCTGCTCAAGGTTACGAAGACGAAGAAGACCGAGTTGTTATTTCTTGCTTTATTTCTGCGTATTCTGAAAAAAGGCGGAAGAGCAGCGGTTATTGTTCCGGATGGTGTGTTGTTTGGCAGCAGTAATGCTCATAAGGAGATTAGAAAAGAGATTCTTGATCATAATAAACTTAACGCAGTGATTTCCATGCCAAGCGGAGTATTTAAGCCCTATGCGGGTGTTTCAACAGCTATTCTCGTATTTACCAAGAATGGTTCCGGCGGGACTGACAATGTATGGTTCTATGATATGAAAGCGGATGGCTATAGCCTGGATGATAAGAGACAGGAGATATCCGACTGTGATATTCCAGATATTATTGAAAGGTTTAATAATCTGGAGGCTGAGAAAGGCAGAACGAGAACTGAGCAGAGTTTCTGTGTTCCGGTAGAAGAGATTATATCAAATGATTACGACCTTTCTATTAACAAATATAAAGAAATTGTATACGAGAAGATAGAATATGATTCATCAGATGTAATTATTGACCGTATAGAACAGCTTGAAGCACAAATACAGTCTGAATTGGCTGAGTTGAAGAAGTTGCTTGGCAAACAAATTTAGATTTGTAGGCCTGAGCTTGTGAAAGGGAGAGGGAAAATGCCAGAAATAGCATTGTTTTTTGGAATACGAGTTACTATGTATTATGACGACCACAATCCGCCGCATTTTCATGCGGAATATAATGGAAATAAGGCATTAGTGGAAATTGATGAGGCAAGGGTTATAAAGGGGTCACTGCCATCAAGACAGCTAAAATTGATATTGGCTTGGTGCGTTTTACATCAGGATGAGTTGATGCAAAATTGGGAACTGGCAAAAGATGGCAGACCGCTTAATAAAATAGCGCCATTGATGTAGAAGGGAAGGATGAATATGTTTCCTAAAATCGTTCAAGTGATTCCAACGGAGGAGTATACAGTATATGTGTATTTTGAAGATGGAAAAATTGTATGTTATGATGCAAGCCCTTTGTTGAAAAAAGAAGGTTTTGCTGTTTTGAGAGAAATTACATTTTTTATGAACACATGCACCATAATGAATGATACTTTGGCGTGGGATGTGTCTGGAGACAGAGATAACACTAAATGTATTGATATTGACCCGGATACTTTGTATGAGCTAAATGCGGTAAAAGAAAGAAGTGCGTAATGAATTAGAATTATGGGGATGGATTATGGAGTATTTAAGATTAGATGAAGTATGCGAACTAAATATGGGACAGTCACCAGCTTCTGATTCATACAATCGGGAGGCAGATGGATTACCTTTTTTTCAAGGGAATGCGGATTTTGGTGAAACATATCCAGTCACAAGAGTATGGTGCAATAAGCCTACGAAGATTGTAGATAAGGGAACATTATTGATTTCTGTGCGAGCACCAATAGGCGCACTTAATTTTGCTACAGAAAAGTCATGTATTGGAAGAGGTTTAGCTGGCATTACCCAGAAAAATGGATATGAATTGAAATATATATATTATGCCTTAAAATTTAAACATGAGGAACTTAATAATAAAGGAACAGGAAGCACGTTTAAAGCCATTTCAAAGGCCTCGCTGGGAGAAATATTAATTAAAAATGTATCCGTAGAAATCCAAGAGGAATGTGTTAAAAAACTTGATTTAATTAATAAAATAATCGTGGAAGAAAGGGAGCAAATTAAACAGTTGGATGCATTAATCAAATCCCGATTTGTGGAGATGTTTGGGGATCCGGTGCAAGATAAGAAATGTTTTAACGTGTTGCCGATGACAGAAATATGTGAGATTATTGACGGAGATAGAGGTGAAAATTATCCCAAACAGGATGAGTTTTTATCGGATGGTTACTGTCTGTTTTTAAATGCTAAGAATGTAACAATATCTGGATTTTCGTTTTCTAACTGTATGTTTATTACAAAAGAAAAAGATGCAATATTGCGTAATGGGCGATTGAATAGAGGCGATGTAGTTTTAACAACAAGAGGAACGATAGGAAATCTGGCATATTATGACGCTTCAATTCCTTATGATAATATTCGAATTAATTCAGGTATGGTTATTTTAAGGATGAAGTCTGAGATTGTAGGGGAAGTTTTTTTTATAGAACAGTTTAAAATGCAGTTAGAATTCATAAAGAGAAAAATTGCAAGCGGTTCTGCTCAACCACAGTTACCAATTTCAACAATGAATAAGATTAAGATGCTGATACCGCCAATGGAACTTCAAAAGCAATTTGCCGCCTTCGTTCGTCAAATCGACAAATTGAAATTTATTTACTAATTTGATATATTTTATTATAAATGTAACCACTATACATATGCTAAAAGGAATGAGATGGTCATGGAGACGAATTTTGACTATTTATTAGAAAAAAAGAAATATGCTGATTTTGCAGCTCAGGCAGTAGAAGCTGAGAAGAGCATTGCCATCTCTCCGGCCACCTGTGCGATATTGTCAAGACGTGCCTTAGAGTTAGCTGTGAGATTTGTGTTTTCTTATGATGCGGAATTGCAATTGCCTTATCGGGATAATGTTTCAAGTCTGATTCATGAACGTACATTTCGCGATATTATTGAACCGAGACTGTTTCCTATGTTAAAATATACAATTCATCTGGGGAATGTTGCTGTTCATACAAATAGTAGCATAAAGAGAGATGAGGCTATTATTGCTTTAAGAGACCTGTTTGAATTCTGCGATTGGATTGATTACTCTTATTCTGAGGAATACGAAGAGCGAACTTTTGATGAGTCGATTTTAGCTTCTGGAAATGAAAAGCGTGTAAAGGCAGATGAATTAAAAGCGCTTTATGACAGCCTGAGCAGTAAAGATCAGAAACTTGCAGAGGTTTTGAGAGAGAATGAAGAGCTTCGCAAACGTATGACTGAGGAGCGTAAGCAGCATGCTCAGACAAGAGAGTTTCATGTGGATGCAATCAGCGAAGCAGAGACCAGAGCAAAGTATATTGATGTGGAATTGCAGGAGGCAGGTTGGATTATAGGCAGGAATTGTACAATTGAGGAGCCTGTGACCGGAATGCCAAGCAATACGGGAATAGGATATGCAGACTATGTCTTGTGGGGAAAGGATAATCTTCCTTTGGCTGTAGTTGAGGCAAAGCGGGCGTCTGTTGATGCCATGATCGGCAGTCAGCAGGCAAAGCTTTATGCAGACTGCCTACAGAATCAGTATGGTCAAAGACCTCTTATTATTACAACAAATGGATTTGAGTTTTTCTATACAAATGATTATCTGGGGTATCCCAGGCGAGAGGTTTCGGGTTTTTTTACGCAGGATGAATTACAGCTTGAGATTGATAGAAGAAAACAGCGCAAACCGTTAGAAAATATAGAAATCAGTGATAATATTACCAATCGTCCTTATCAGAAGGAGGCGGTTACGGCAGTCTGTGATGCTATCTCAAAGAAGCACAGAAAAATGTTGATAGTGCAGGCAACCGGCTCAGGTAAGACAAGAGTTAGTATCAGCATTGTTGATATACTAAGACGGCATAATTATGTGAAAAATATCCTGTTTCTGGCAGACAGGACGGCTCTGGTCAGACAAGCTAAGAATAATTATACAAATCTTCTTCAGGATTTGTCTTGCTGTAATCTTTTGGACAGTAAGGATGACCCAGAGTCATCAAGAATGATTTTCTCTACTTATCCAACGATGATGAACGCGATAGATGAAAAGAAAAACAAGTTTGGCGAAAGGTTGTTCAGTCCGGGACATTTTGACCTGATCATCTGTGATGAAGTTCATCGTTCTATTTATAAGAAGTATCAGGAAATATTTGAATATTTTGACGCAATGCTCTTAGGCATGACGGCTACACCTAAGAATGGAATTGATAGAAATACATATGCCATTTTTGACTTGGAGAGAAATGTTCCTACATTTGCGTATGAATTGGAAAAAGCTGTTGAGGAAGGATATCTGGTTAATTATTCTACTCTCGAGTATAAGACCAAAATTATGGAAGAGGGCATTCACTATGATGATTTGACGGATGAGGAGAAGGAAGAATATGAGGAAAAATTTGAGAATGATGATATGATTGCGGATGATATTTCAAGCTCGGCAATCAATGCATGGCTTTTTAATAATGACACCATTGATAAGGTTTTAAAGGAGCTCATGGAGAAGGGGCTTAAAATCGAAGGCGGTGATAAACTTGGCAAGACAATCATATTTGCCAGAAATAGTCTGCATGCACAGGCTATTGAGAAACGGTTTCATGTGTTGTTTCCTGAATATGGCGGGGATTTTATAAAACAGATTGACTATAGCATTAAGTATTGTGATTCTCTGATTGACGATTTCAGTACAAAAGACAAAATGCCGCAGATTGCGGTATCGGTTGACATGCTTGACACGGGTATTGATATTCCGGAAATATTGAATCTGGTATTCTTTAAGAAAGTCAGAAGTTATGCAAAGTTCTGGCAGATGATAGGAAGAGGCACTCGTCTATGCCCGGATTTGCTGGGGGAGGGAATAGATAAAGAGCGGTTTCTTATCTTTGATTTTGGCAATAATTTTGAATATTTCAGAGCGAACAGAAATGACAGCGAGGATGGTATTCAGGAGACGCTTTGTGAAAAGATTTATAACACAAAAGCTCAGATTTGTCGGGAGTTACAGGCTCCGGTGTTTGCATCCGATGAAACATATATTGCTTATAGGGCTGAGTTAGTAGACGGCTTGCACCGTGCGGTGCTAGAGTTGAATAATAGCAGTTTCCTGGTAAAGAGGCATTTGCGATATGTTGAGATGTATCGTACATATTCTAATTGGAGGAAGCTTGAAACAGTGGAGATTGCGGACATTAAAGAGCATATAGCTCCACTTGTCAGACCCGAAAAAGAGGATGAACTGGCTCGACGTTTTGACTACCTGATATATAGTATTGATTTGGGTTTGCTGCAGAGCAGAAATATTCAGACACCTGTTAGTATTGTAATTCAGACTGCTGAGCAGCTGTCCGCAAAATATTTGATTCCGCAGGTGGCAGCACAGAAGGAAGTTATTGAGAGAATTCAGGAGACAGACTTTTGGGAGAGTACAACGATTTTGGAACTTGATAATGTGCGGGTTGCCATGCGTGGTTTGCTTCAGTATTTGGATAAGATTCGCAGAAAGATTTATTATACTGATTTTACGGACACGATCGCTGATATGAATGAAGGCGAGCCGCTCTATCAAATTAACGATTTGAAGAATTATCGTAAAAAGGTTGAATTTTATCTTAAGGAGCACAGTGACAGGATTTCGGTGCATAAGCTTAAAAATAATAAGCAGTTATCGGCAGTTGACCTTCAGGAATTGGAGCGCATTTTGTGGCAGGAGCTTGGTTCCAGAGAAGATTATGTAAAAGAGTATGGGGATACTCCTGTAGGCAGGCTTGTCCGTCGGATAGTCGGCGTAGATAGAACTGCTGTAAATGAAGCGTTCAGTGAGTTCCTTTCAGAAGAACATCTGAATGTGAATCAGATACGGTTTGTGAATTTGATAGTTGATTATATCGTTGCTAATGGAAATATTGATGATAACAGGGTTCTTATGGAGGAACCATTTCGATCCGTAGGCAGTATTACAACTTTGTTTCGGGACGATATGGGAACCGCAAAGCGCATCATGGAAGTGGTGGCAAATATAAAGCGTAATTCTGAAGAGATTGCGTAGAATCAAAGAAGTTTGTTTTTGGAAAGTAATTGGCAGGAGGTACTATGGATATTCAGGAAATGTTTTCGATACTTGGCTTGGACGAGACGACGGATGCGGAGCTGATCAGAGCGGCATATCTTAAAAAATTAAACACTGTGAATCCAGAGGATAATCCGGAGGGCTTTAAGAGGCTGCGCAGAGCTTATGAGGAGGCGCTGCTCTATGGGAAGCGTCAGGCTGAGCCAACGGCGGAAGTGGAGGAGACCCCGGTTGGGACGTTTCTGCGCAAGGCGGAAGAAATTTACCGTTCCCTCTCGCGGAGGATTGACCGGGCGGAGTGGGAGAAGCTGCTTAAGGATGATATCCTGGACGATCTGGATATGGGGGAGGAGGCAAAGTGGCGTCTCTTTGTCATGCTGGCGGATAAGTATTGGCTTTCATCGGATATCTGGCGCGTTTTAGATCACGTCTTTGGGATCGTGCAGAATGAGCAGCGCTTTAAGGAGCATCTGAATGTCAATTTTGTGGACTTTATGATCCGCAATATTGTGTCCGATACGGAGGAAGGCCTGTTTACCTATGCCAGCTTTCAGGGAAGGGATCAGGCTGATTATGATACCTTTTTGGAGGGGTATTACAAGCTGAGGCGGCTCCTCAACACGAGGGAGCCGGAGGACAGGACTGCATGGGAGAAGGAGATATCCGGTCAGGAGGCTTTTTTGGATTCGCTGGAGATATCCCATCCCAGATATGTGCTGGAAAAGGCGCGTATCTGCGTCCTTCATGGGGAGAAGGCAAAGGCGGAGGAACTGGCGCGGGGGGTGCTTGCCCAGGAGACGGGGACGGACAGGGATCCGTTTATTCTGCTGGGGGGAGCTGAGGCGCTGCGGGGCTGCGGATGCAGTGATGAGGCGGAGGAGCTGCTGCGGGAGCTGCTGGAGCAGGAGAATTTAAACGATAATCTGATTTATACGGCGTCCTGGGAGATGGCGCAGATATGTTTTGAGAGGAAGGCGCTGACCGAGGCCAGAACTTATGTGAGAGCGGCACGCCGATGTTATAATACACGGGAGACAATGGAGCTGGAAAACGCGATCAGCGAGGCAATCGTCGCTCTCTACACCGGGGAGCGGAAGGGCTCGCTGTCTCAGGAGGATGGTCTGCTTCTGGCAAAATCGTTCCTGCATTTGAATCAGGAGAAGCAGGGAGTGGCGTTTTTTGAGGAGTATCCTCTGCTCGAGGAGGACAGCGCAGAGTGCCATATGCTAAAGGGGCTGCTATTGCTGGGATGCGGTGAGGCGGAGCGCACACTGAAGGAGGCGGAGGCATATAGAAGATGCCTTTTGAGCGAAAGCGGCGGCGATACAGACCGTGACAATGCAGGCAGCGGCGATGCAAGCGGCGGTACAGACGGCGAACATGCAGGCAGCGGAAACAGTGAAACGGCGTCAAAAACGGCGTCAGAAACGGAGGCAGACGAGAGGAAAACGCAGGATCTGGCGCAGTCGTGGAGGATGGAGGCGCAGGCGCTGCAGCAGCTTTATCTGAAAAACAAGGGCGAAAATCCCGAGGCGGCGGCTCCGTTCATGGACAGGGCGCTGAACGCCCTTGACACGGCGATTTCCCTGTGCCCGGACGAGGTGCCGCTGTTGGCCGTGAAGGTAGTATTTTTGAATGATATCGGGGATTATGAGCAGATGGTTGAATTGTGCAGGCGTATCATTAAGCTGGCTCCGTCGGATTTTTATGCGTATTATTATTTACAGGATGCATGTATGAAGCTTGACCGGGCGCAGGAGGTGGTGGATACGTTTTATGCCGCCCGCAAAATCTACGATAAAATGCCGCAGATTTATGAGCATGCGGTTGCGATATTTATCCGATACGGTCAATATCAGGATGCGTCGCGTGTGCTGGATTTGGCGGAGGAATCGGGCGTGGCGTCGCCGCTGCTCTCCCTGCAGAGATTTAAGGTCATGCGCCGGGATGTAACGGACGAGAAATCCTTCACACAGGCGGACGCATATGCACAGAAGCTGCTGGAGGAGCTTAAAGGCGCAATGGAGCAGGCAGAGCCGGATGCGAGGGAGGAGCTGGCAGGGCATCTCGCCGAGGCGTATCTTCAGCGCTGTTATCTGTATGACAGTTCCCGGGGGGAGCATATCAGGTGGGCGGAGCGGCTGGACAAAATGGAGCAGTGGGCAAAGGAGGCTCTGACCGTCTCCGACAGCGTACATATGCGTTATTTTCTGGGAAGGCTGTATTGTGAGTACAGGGAGGACACGCAGAAAGCCCTCGAGCAGCTGAAAATCTGCGAGGAGCGCGGGATGACATTTCCCTGGCTGTTCCACTATATCGGCTCCTGCTGTCGCGAAGAAAAGCGGTTGAACGAGGCAATTGACTATGAAAAAAGAGCTCTGGAGGGCTATCCGGAGGAAGAAGAATTTATTTATACGCTCTCATGGAGGTATCGGGAGAAATTTGTCAACACCGCCCAGAGGGAATATGCGGATGAGTCTTTCCGTTACATAGAGATTTTGCGGGATAAATTTGGGGACAGCGGGCGTGAATACTGGCAGCTGGCGGTATTGCATCTGCGGTGCGGGGATAAGGAGAAGGCGCTGGAGTGTTCAACGCTCTCCTTAAAGGACAGGGAAAATGCTCTGCGCTGGGAGCAAAGGGGTAAAATTCTGGATATGCTCGACCGGGGGGACGAGGCCTTTGAATGTTACCAGAAGAGTATTGAGCTCGCGCGTTCGTCGGGGATGGACAGAAAATATTGCTTTACGCAGAGTTACTGGCATTTTGTGTATAAGGGTGATTACGAGGGCGGCGTGAAATGGTTTCGCGATCAGCAGCCCCGGCTGCTGACGGAGGATCAGCGCAGGGACAATCTGGATTCCATTAAGAATCTGCATGAGGCGGCGCATCAGTGGGATGAGGCTCTGGGGGTGATCGCTGAGCTTCACGGCGGCACACAGCTTTCGGATTATGTGTGTGATTCCTGGAAGCTTGAGGGTGAGCGGATCCAGGATCTTCTGGACCTCTATGAGGCGATGCTTTCGGATGAGGAGCTTTTGGACGAGGAGCTTTTGGACAAGGCGAAGCAGGCGGAGAGACTGTTGGAGGGAACGGGAGACAAAGAGCCCAAGGACGATGCCGACGGAAAGTTCAGCGTCTGCCGGGAACTGGGATATGTCTATGCGAACTATCTTCTGGACGATGAGAAGGCATTGATTTATTTTCAGAAGGCTGTGGAGCAGCTTGAACGGCAGGGAAAGGATGCTGACCGGGATGACTGGCAGGGGGCGTGGTATAATCTCATGCGCTGTTATTGGCAGCTTGGGAACACGGAAGAGGCGAAGCGCTGCGGTGAACTCTATATGCAGAAGCTGGCGGAGCAGTATGAGGAATGCCGGGATCTGGGCAAGAGCGTGGAAGAGCTGCACGGCGGAGCATGCGGCTGTAGGAGGAATCATCTGTCGGATTTGATCCAGCTGCATATTTTCTGCGGCAATCTGGAGGAGGCGCGCCGGCTTGCGGCGCTCCAGGAGAAGAGCGAGTGGTGCTGGTGGTGTCCCAGAAAGGTCTGCACCGAGGAATGGGACTGCAGGGGATATCTTGCATTGGTCGATGAGGACTGGGAGCGGGCGAAGGAGTGCTTTGAGCGGGCATTGGCCAGCACTCCCACCGGTTACGGCGGAGCCAGAAGGGAGCTGAAGCGCCTGAAGCTTCGGGAGAAAAAATATAAATGATTCGGGGAGCACTGTAATATGAAGCGGGAATATATGCAGCAGGATGTATATGAGGCGGTGCAGGAGCGGCTGCGGCTGATTTTTGAGGAGTTTGACAATATCTATGTCTCTTTTTCCGGAGGGAAGGACAGCGGTCTGCTGCTGAATCTGGTGTTGGATTTTCGGAAAAAGTATTACCCGGAAAAGACCATCGGAGTGTTTCATCAGGATTTCGAGGCGCAATACACGGTGACTACCGAGTATGTGGAGAGAACCTTTGAGCGGATCAAGGCGGAGGTGGAGCCCTACTGGGTGTGTCTGCCCATGGCTACGCGGACGGCGTTGAGCAGTTATCAGATGTACTGGTATCCCTGGGATGACACCAGGAAGGAGAGCTGGGTGCGGGAGATGCCGAAGAAGGAATATGTGATCAATCTGGAGAATAATCCGATGAGCACTTATCGGTATCGTATGCATCAGGAGGATTTGGCCAAGCAGTTTGGGCGGTGGTATCGCATTTCCCATGGAAATAAAAAGACGGTTTGTCTGTTGGGGCTGAGGGCGGATGAATCCCTGCAGCGATACAGCGGCTTTGTCAACAAAAAGTACGGATATGCCGGAGAGTGCTGGATTGGAAAGCAGTTTAAGGACGTCTGGTGCGCGTCCCCGCTGTATGACTGGTCGTCGGAGGATATCTGGCATGCCAATGCCATGTTCGGCTACGACTACAATCGTCTGTACGATCTGTATTATATGGCGGGGCTGAAGGTTTCGCAGATGCGTGTGGCATCGCCCTTTAACGATTATTCCAAGGATGCCCTGAATCTGTATCGTGTCATAGATCCACAGGTGTGGGTGAAGCTGGTGGGCAGGGTGCAGGGGGCGAATTTTGCCTGTATTTACGGCAAGACCAAGGCGATGGGCTATCGGAATGTGACGCTGCCGGAGGGGCATACCTGGCGCTCCTACACCATGTTTTTGCTGGACACGCTCCCCAAGAGGCTGCGCAACAATTATGCCAAGAAATTTAACTCGTCCATTATTTTCTGGCACAAGACCGGCGGGGGACTGGATGAGGAGACGATTCAGGAGCTGGAGGAGCACGGCTATCGGATTAAGCGCAACGGTGTGTCCAATTATACGTTAAATAAAAAGTCCAGGGTCATTTTTATTGATAAGATACCGGACAACACGGACGATATCAAGTCCACAAAGGATGTTCCAAGCTGGAAGAGGATGTGCTTCTGTATTTTGAAAAATGACCATGTCTGCCGCTTTATGGGATTTGGGCTGAGCAGGCAGCAGCAGAAGCGGGTCGATGAAATCCGGCACAAATATAAGAGTATTGAGGAGATTGATTATGGAATATAAGAGTCCTGCCTATCACATCAGGGCGGTTCCCGTCGAGAAGGTGGAGCCCAACGATTACAATCCGAATGCGGTGGCGCCCCCGGAGATGAAGCTTTTGTATGAGAGTATCAAAAACGACGGGTATACCATGCCGATTGTCTGTTATTATGACAAGGACAGGGACAGGTATATTATTGTGGACGGGTTTCACCGCTATCGGATCATGCTGGAGCACAGGGATATCTATGAGCGTGAGGAGGGAATGCTCCCGGTCTCCGTCATTGACAAGTCCATCGACCAGCGCATGGCAAGCACCATCCGTCACAATCGCGCAAGGGGCAGCCATGATGTGGATTTGATGAGCAATATTGTGAAGGAGCTGCATGAGCTGGGGCGCTCCGACGCATGGATTTCCAGACATCTGGGGATGGATCGGGACGAGATATTGCGTCTGAAGCAGATTACGGGGCTCGCGGCGCTGTTTAAGGATGTAAAATTCGGAAAGGCATGGAAGCCGGTGGAGGAGCCGGAGGACTGAGGGAGAGAAAGCAATGAAGATTATCCATTGTGCGGATGTGCATCTGGACTCGGCGCTTTCCGCAAATCTGGACGAGCGCAGGGCGAGGCTTCGGCGGGAGGAGTTGCTGCATACCTTTTTAACAATGATAGATTATGCGGCGGAGCATGGCGTGGAGGCGGTGCTGATCGCCGGGGATCTGTTTGACAAAAGGCGGGTGCAGGCGGGCGTGCGAAACGCGGTGGAGGGCGCTGTGCGAAAGCATCCGGATATGAATTTTTATTTATTAAAGGGCAATCATGAGGCGTCGGGCTTTCTGGACGCGCTGGAGGAGCTGCCTTCTAATCTGAAGCTTTTTGGCACGGACTGGACGGAGTATGTGCTGAATCCTGAGCGGGCGGGAAATATCGTGCTGACGGGGGCGGAGCTGACGCCGGAGAAGGCGGGTGTGCTCTATGGCAGTCTGGTGCTGGATTATGAGAAGTTTAATATCGTCATGCTCCACGGACAGCAGAATCAGTATATGAGCCGAAACAAGGCGGAAGTTATTGCGCTGGATGAATTAAAAAATAAAGGGATTGACTATCTGGCGTTAGGGCATGTGCACGGGTATCACATGGAGGAGCTGGATCGGCGCGGAAAGTGGTGTTACAGCGGCTGTCTGGAGGGACGTGGGTTTGATGAGTGCGGGGAGCACGGTTTTGTGCTTCTGGATATCGACGAGGACAGTCTGGAATACCGGTACGAGTGGGTGCCTTTTGCGGGAAGGCAGCTCCATGTGCTGGAGGTGGATGTGACGGGCTGCGCCACTTCCATGGAGATGGCGGATCTGGCGGAGGATGCCCTGGCGCGGGAGAACTGGTCTTCCAGAGATTTGGTGAAGCTCGTTCTCACCGGACGGGTGGATGTGACCTGTGAGAAGGACACGGATTTCATGACCGGAAAGCTGGAAGCGGGCTTTTTCTTTTTGAAGATTGCGGACGAGACGAGGTTTACGGTGGATTTTGACAGTTTTCTTTTAGACAAGTCCCTGAAGGGGGAGTTTGTGCGGCAGGTGCGGGCGGCGGAGGAGCTCTCGGAGGAGACGAAGTCGGTGGTAATCCGCTATGGGCTGCAGGCGTTGGCAGGGGAGGACATAGAGTAGATGCGTTTATGGAAATGTCATATTGACAATTTCGGGAAATTTACGGATTTTACGGTAGATTTTGCTGAGAATCCCTGTGTCTTTAAGGAGCCCAACGGCTGGGGCAAGAGCACTCTGGCGGCTTTTGTCAAGGTGATGTTTTACGGCTTTGCCAACGAGAAGAAGCGGGGAGATACGCTGGAGCGGGAGCGCCTGCGCTATAAGCCGTGGCAGGGCGGCTGTTATGGCGGTGAGCTGGAATTTGACGCCGGGGGGAAGCGGTATCTGTTGAACCGCACGTTCGGGAGCAGGGAGTCGGAGGACACGTTTGCGCTCTATGACGCTGCCACAAACTTAAAATCAGATGATTTTACGGCGAACATCGGGGAGGAGCTGTTTCAGATTGATCAGGAATCCTTTCTGCGCACGGTCTATATCGCGCAGAACGACTGCTATGCGGCGGCGACGGACAGCATTAACGCCAAGATTGGCAATCTGGCGGACAGTCTGGGGGACATGAGGGATTATGAGAAGGTGCAGCAGGTCATCAAGGATTTGCGCAACAGCCTGACGCCCGGCCGTAAGACCGGTTCCCTGAAGCGGCAGAAGGCGGAGATTGCGGAGCTTAAGGATGAACTGCGCCGTGTGGAGGCGGTGGAGCAGTCTGTGGCGGAGCTGGAAGAGAAGCTTCAGGGCAGTCTGGCGGAACGCAGGGCTGTGCTGGAGCAGCGGGACAGGGTCTCGGAGGAGTGGGAGCGCGCAAACCGCGAGAAGGCGGTGGAGGCAAAACGGCTTCACTATGAGAGTATTATGGAGAAGCTGGCGGAAAAGCGCGGCGCGGCGGATAGGGAGCTCGCCGCCTTTGGGGGCAGCGCGCCGGACAGAGAGCTTTTACAGGATATGCAGAATCGGCGCAGGCTGATGTTACAGGGCGAGTCGGAGGCGGCTGCCAATATTTTGGATCCGCGGGAGCAGTCAGAGCTTTCCAGACTGCGCGCTCGCTTTGCGAAAGGAGTGCCCGACGAGGCACAGTTGGGACGGGGGCAGAAGCTGCTGGCACAGCTTGCGGAGCTGGAACGTCAGGCGGCGCAAAAGGTTCTGTCCGAGGGAGAGCGTTCGGAGTACGAGAGGCTGAGAGCGGGGCTTGCAGGGCAGGCGTCTGTCGGCGGGGACAGACTGGAGGAGAGTCTGCGCCTGTGCGGACTGTATCTTGATAAAAAAGGCGGAATCGGCGCAAAGCGCGCGGCGTTGAGCTCCATGAAGCAGCTTGCCCGTAGCGCAAAGGAGCAAAACAGGCAGAAGGAAAAAGAACGTGAGGCGCGCGGAAAAAGTAGGCGGGCAATCTTGTGGCTCCTGGCTCTTTTGGCGCTTGCGGCGGGCGGTTTTCTGCTGTGGGCAGGGCAGCCCGCGGGATTTTTGGCATTGGAGGCCGGACAGATATCGACAGGCGCCGTGATTTTGGGCGTGGCGTTCTTGTGCATTGGTGCGGCTCTGGCGGTGGCGGCAGTGTTAAAAGGGAGACGTCCTGCGGGGCGGACGGCAGCCGGAGCTGAGGAAGCGGAGGAGCAGGACGGACAGGAGGAGCAGGACGGCGTTTTGCTCCTCGAGCGTGAAATTGCGGAGGATGAGGCGCAGATGCTGCGGGCTGTGGATTTCGTGACAGAGTTTCTGCGGGATATCGGGCTGGAGCCGGAGGATTTTGAGGAGGAGACTTACCGGGTGAGGGATGAGCTCTATGGATTGAAGAATGATTTGCGCCGATTCGGGCAGCTTCAGGCAAGAGAGCAGGATTACCAGAATCAGGGCTATGAGGAGAGGCAGCGGAGGCTGTGGGAGGAGGCGGAGGAGCTTCTTTCGCCATACTGTGAAAAAGCGGCAGCTTCCCGGGAGGAGCTTGCGCAGCTCTATGCAGAGCTTGAGCGGGATGCCGCGGCGTTTCCGGCGCTGGAAAACAGAGAGAAAAAATACAGAAGCGCGCAGGACGCCGTGCGAAAGAGCGAACAGGAGCTTCAAAGCTTTCTGGAGGCGTGCGGTCAGAGCCGGGCGGCGGATCCGGATGAGGGCTTGCAGGAAATTTTTCATAATCTGCAGGAATATGAAAACAATCTGCGGGAATTGGACAGACTGGAGACTGAGCGGCAGAAGTTTGAGGCGGATTTTGATATCCGGATTTTTCAGGAGCTTCGCCGGGAGGGGGAGGACGGAGAGTCCGCGGAAGCTTTGAAGCTGCGCATGAACCAGCTGGATGAGCGGGCGGAGGAGCTTTGGGAACGGGTTCACGCGTATCAGGCGCAGCTCGACGAGAGGCAGCAGGAGCTGGATGCGCTGCAGGCGCAGCGTGAGAGGCTTACAGAGCTGGAGCGGGAGTATGAGGAGGGCTATGCCTATTATACCAATCTGGGGCTTGTGGGGGAGTATCTGGAGAAGGCGAGGGAGAGCCTGTCAGCCCGCTATATCCGGCCGGTGCTTGAATCGTTTCGGCGCAATTATGAGCTGCTCGCGGGGGAGACAGGGGAGGATTTCCGCATGGATACAAATATCCATGTGACGAGACGCGCCCTCGGGGCACAGCGTGAGACCGGCGCGTTCAGTCTGGGCAATCAGGATTTGGTGTATATCGTGCTGCGCGTGGCGCTGGTGGACGCCATGTATCAGGAGGAGAAGCCCTTTTTGATTCTGGACGATTCGTTTGTGAATCTGGACGAGGCGAGACTGGGGGCGGCGGGAGCTTTTCTGCACCGTATCGCGGAGGATTATCAGGTGATTTATTTTACCTGCCATGAGAGCAGGGCATTATAAACATATATTCAATAAACATGTATTCTATCGGAGATGCCGCTGTGGCGGCGGAATGTGAGGAAGGATGAAAAAAGGCGGATTGTTGACGGTCTGCGGCCTGCTGCTTTTGCTGGGGATTACGGCCTGTGCCGGGCGGGACGGCACCCGTGTGGTGTTTACCACGGGATTTGCAAAGGATGAGGTGTTCCGCATCGAGGACGAGTCCTGCAGGACGGATGAGATCATGGTGTATCTGACCACGATACAGAATCAGTATGAGGGGGTCTACGGGGCGGAAATCTGGAATACGGCTCTGGACGGCGTGACTCTGGAGGAGAATGTGAAGGAGACCGTGCTGGCGAGGATTGCCCAGGTGAAGACCATGTATCTTCTGGCGGCGTCGAAGGGCGTGGAGCTGGACGACAGGGAGAAACTTGCGGTGAAACGGGCGGCGGAGGAGTATTTTGCGGATCTGAACGAGACGGAGATCCAAAAGATGGGAGTCTCCCTGGAGACGGTGGAGGGGTTGTATACGGAATACGCCCTGGCGGAGAAGGTCTATAATTATATCATCGAGGACATCAATCCCGAGATCAGCGACGACGAGGCGCGCACCATCACGGTGCAGCATATTCTGCTGCGCACTTATACCATGGACGGGGCGGGCAAGCGGGTGGCATATCCTGAGAGTGTGAAACAGGCGATTTATGACAAGGCCTGTGAGATTCAGGAGATGGCTGCGTCCGGGGAGTATGATTTTACGGAGCTTGCCTCCCGCTATAGCGAGGACACCACCATCACCTATTCCTTCGGGAAGGGCGAGATGGATCCGTATTTTGAGGCGGCGGCCTTTTTGCTGGAGACGGATGAGATCAGTCCGGTGGTGGAGAGTGAGAGCGGTTATCATATCATCAAATGTATCAATACCTTTAACCGGGAGGAGACGGACGCGAATAAGCTCAAGATTGTGGAGCAGCGCTGCCGTGAGGCATTCGGGCAGGAGTACGACGCCTTTGTGGAGACTCTGGCGAAGAATTTGAACGAGCCTCTGTGGGAGGAGATTGAGCTGATCCACGATGAGGAGGTAAAGACGGATAATTTTTTTGCAGTCTATGAAAAATATTTTGCAAAACAGGAATGATGTTTCTGTCTATACAGTTTACAGGGGATTTAGAAAAATTTTATATTTAGGAAACTCCTGTATATATCAGCGTTTCCAGAGTATTGTTAGCACTCAAGACAAATGAGTGCTAATTTTCTGTTGACTTTTATTTCCTCCTGTTTTAAACTTAAATTTGTCAGGATTTTATAAGAATAGAGGAATATTAAGGAAAGCGACAGAATAAAAGAAAGGGATGTGATTTATATGGCAGTAAAGAGTGGAAGCTTATCCATCAACAGTGAAAACCTTTTTCCGATTATCAAGAAATGGCTGTACTCAGACCATGATATTTTTTATCGTGAGCTGATTTCCAACGGCTGTGACGCGGTGACAAAGCTGAAAAAATTGGACATGATGGGAGAGTATGTCCTGGCCGATGACTATCGTGCCAGGGTGGATGTCATCGTGAACCCGGAGCAGAAGACTCTGACTTTTCGGGACAATGGTCTGGGCATGACCGCGGACGAGGTGGAGGAGTATATCAATCAGATTGCTTTTTCCGGGGCTGTGGACTTTATTGAGAAGTACAAGGACAAGAGCAATGCCGACCAGATTATCGGACATTTCGGTCTGGGCTTCTATTCTGCGTTCATGGTGGCGGATGAGGTGCATATCGACACCCTGTCCTATCAGGAGGGCGCGAAGGCTGTGCATTGGGAGTGCGACGGCGGCACGGAGTTTTCCATGGAGGATGGAGACCGGGCGGAGGTCGGCACTACGATTACGCTGTTTTTGAACGACGACTGTCTGGAGTTCTGCAATGAATACAGGGCGCGGGAGGTTATCAAAAAATACTGTTCCTTCATGCCCACGGAGATTTATCTCTCCAAGGCGGACACCAAAGAGACTCAGATCATAAAGGAATCCGAGAAGCGGGAGGATGACGTCGTCCTCGAGGAAATCGTGCCCGAGAAAAAGGACGAGGAATCGGAAGAGGAATCGGAAGAGGAATCGGAAAAGAAATACAAGATCCAAAAGCGTCCCGAGCTCATAAACGAGACCACGCCGCTCTGGACAAGGCATCCCAACGAGTGTACGAAGGAGCAGTATCTGGAATTTTACCGCAAGGTATTCCAGGACTATAAGGAGCCGCTGTTCTGGATTCATCTGAACATGGATTATCCTTTTAATCTGAAGGGAATCTTATATTTCCCCAAGATCAATATGGAATATGAATCCATCGAGGGCACCATCAAATTATATAATAATCAGGTGTTTATTGCAGATAATATCAAGGAGGTCATTCCGGAGTTTTTGATGCTGTTGAAGGGTGTCATCGATTGCCCCGACCTGCCGCTCAATGTGTCCAGAAGCGCGCTGCAAAACGACGGGTTTGTGAAGAAAATTGCGGAGTATATCTCGAAGAAGGTGGCGGATAAGCTCTCCGGCATGTGCAAGACCGAGAAGGAGGAGTACGAAAAGTATTGGGATGACATCAGCCCCTTTATCAAATTCGGCTGCCTGAAGGACGACAAGTTCTGCGAGAAGATGAATGATTACATTCTCTTTAAGAATCTGGAGGGCAAGTATCTGACGCTGCCGGAATGCCTGGAGACAAAGCCCACGGATGTGGAGGAGACTGAGGACAGTACAGCGGGCGCCGAGGGCAGTGCGGTGGACGAAAACGGCGAGAAGGTGGAGGCCGAGATTGTGACGGAGGAGCCCGACGCCGCGGATAAGGAGTCCGAGGAGGAAGAGAAGCCGGAAAAAATCGTCTACTATGTCACCGACGAACAGCAGCAGAGCCAGTATATCAATATGTTCAAGGCGGCAAAGATGGATGCGGTGGTCCTCACCCACAATATCGACCAGCCCTTCATTTCTCAGCTTGAGAATAAGAATGAGGGCGTGCGCTTCATGAGGATTGACTCCGATGTGACGGATGCATTTAAGTCCAAGACCTCCAGGAAGGCGCAGGAGGAGCTTGAGGCGCAGGCGGAGACCGTCTCCCGGATTATGAAGAAGGCGCTTAAGAACGACAAGATCACCGTGAAGGTGGAGAAGCTTAAGAACAAAAAGATATCCTCTGTCATCACCCTGTCTGAGGAGACCAGACGTATGCAGGATATGATGAAAATGTACTCTATGCCCGGCATGGACATGGGCGGTTACGGCGGCGAGGGAGAGACGCTGATCCTCAATGCCAATCATCCGCTGGTACAGTATGTCGTGGGGCATGAGGAGGGTGAAAATACGGAGATGATCTGCGAGCAGCTCTATGATCTGGCAAAGCTCCAGCATGCGCCGTTGGCTCCTGACGCCATGGCAAGGTTTGTGGCGAGAACCAATGATATCATGATGCTGTTTGCAAAACAGTCAGAATAGGGCGGCAGGAAGAGCACAGACGATAAAATGCACATAAAAAACGGGAAGAATCGCAATGCACAGGGAATTTTTTTACAAAAGTGGAAGATTCTTCCCGATTTTTTTGATTTT
>N._stephensi_711_cecum__coassemble_13_pt1 | contig 69636 bp, 65 predicted proteins | sample N__stephensi_711_cecum__metabat2_high_PE_008 | metagenome-assembled genome bin N | reverse complement strand
TAGAAAAGGAAATGGGTTTTTTGCCAAGTAAAATCTTATGATTCGAAAGGGTTGCTCGTTTCTTTTTTTATGTCCATGACATCATAAAGATACATTTTCCCGTCTGCATCATGCCTTATCAGCATAGAAGCGTGGAATACATTATACCGCTCCACTTCCCCGTTTTCATCATAAACGGGCAGCGCAAAGCGGGAATTGTACCGATACCAGCCATTTGCAGCGTTCCTGATATGCTTTTCCCCGGAATTTTCCCTGAAATGCTTTCCTGTTGCAATCTCCAACATTTCCGGTATGCCCTGCGATGCGTTTGCCTTCGCTTTCGCATTTGCCCCTTTCAGCGAGTATGTATACCGTGAACCTGTATATTCGTCCGGCAGTTCCTTCCCGATATACACAATATCCTTTGTGTCAACAATTTCGTAAAATTCGCCACATAATTTTCTTCATACGAACGGCAAAGGAGATACCCTTAGATATCTCCTTTTAGTGTACTCCTACTGACCAAGATAAGGAGCAACCGCCGCATACAGTTTTTCCGCCGTCTGGCAAAAACATTCATATTGTTCCTCTATGCTTTTCCCTTGTCGGGAGTTGAAAACGCTGATGTTAGCCGCCTGGGACTCGCCGTCCCACACAATCTTCCCCTCGCTTTTCAGTGCGCTCTCAATCGCAGTTTTCGCCTGCTCCAGTCGGATAAACCTGTCAGGAGCGTTTTGCACAAAGAAAGCCGTCCGAAGGGTTTCTTTGCGGGTATTGACGGAACATTCAATACGGAAAACAGAGTTGTCCAACCATAATGCGTACCAATTATGATCACCGACCTTTGAGAGCCTTAATCCGCCGCCCAATCTTCTCCTTTGTGCATAATCTCGGAATCCTGTCCAATATTCCAGATAAGCTGTTCCCGATTCGGTGCCGACATTCTTCTCTGCTTTCGCTGTTCCCTTTTTAATCAAAGTAGGATCAAATACATCTTCAGAACACCTCTCTATGGTCTGCCGCAGATTTTCGTAAAAAATTGTTGAATTTTTTTTCAAAAAAATCCTGTCATGTCCTTCGTTTAAAATGAGCTCCGCCACATTAGAAAAGTTCTCCTCCGTCCATTCCTGATACTTTGCCAACCGATCCAGCCAATCCATCAGCTTTTTATTGTCTTGAACCCACGGACTCTCTTTTGTGTTTTTTAAAAGATCAAAATACTTTTCCCTTTCGCATTCCTTGATATTCACCCCTATCCCCGATGCGCTCACGGCTTTTTCAACACTGTCGCTTTCATCAATGATAATGGGTATAATCTGCAGCTTTTGATAATTTGTGCCAACAAAACTCATTTGCGCATTTTTACTCCGAGCTGTCAGCAGCTCCATTACACAGGCATAACTGGTCATGTACTCCTTGCTGACAAAAGCAAGAACCGCCCTGCACTTTCTGGTAGTAATAGCTTTTTTCATATTTGTTATCCATATGTCATTATCACGGTCAAAATTTTTATCAAAGTAAACCCTCAAACCGTAATGTTCTACCATGTACCGAACCACCTTGTCCAATACAATCTTCCAGTCATCACTCTTATAGCTGATAAAAACATAATCGTCTTTTCCAAGGGAATCAAAAGTGGTAATGTCCTGTGTTTTCCTTTCTCTTTCTGCTTTTTGTTCTTTTGTAAGACTCATTCGTTTTTCTCCTTCTTTTTATTATCTATTGGTATACGCTTTTTGGCTGGATCCTTCACATATCTTCACCAACCCTTAAGGACAGACAGTGACTGACCTCGCCAAAATGCTATTGATACGAAGAATAACCAGTGTTTTTAATTTTATTACCAGACTCGTCATATTCATATTCCTCCCATAAAAAAACGCTCCCATCTTCAAAGTATTTTACACATTTTATCGGGTTCCCTGAGTTGTCATATTCCCGTTCCTCCCATGAAGAAACGCTCCCATCTTCAAGGTAATATACATGTTTTATCATGTTCCCTGAGTTGTCATATTCCCATTCCTCCCATGAATCAACGCGCCCGCCTGAGGCGCCTAATACATATTTCGTCTGGTTCCCTGACTCGTCATATTCATATCCATACCATGATTTAATATCCCCGTCTGAGTCATAGTATACCTCTTTCGTCCGGTTCCCTGACTCGTCATATTCATATTCATGCCATGAATCAACACTCCCATTTCGATAGTAACTTTTATATTTTATCTGGTTCCCTGAGTTGTCATATTCCCATTCCTTCCGTGAATCAACGCTCCCGTCTGAGTCATAGTATACCTCTTTCGTTTGGTTCCCTGAGTTGTCATATTCATATTCATACCATGATTTAATGTTCCCATTTGACCTGTAGTGTACTTTTTTCGTTTGGTTCCCTGAGTTGTCATATTCATATTCCGTCCATGAATCAACGCTCCCGTCTGAGTCATAGCGTACTTCTTTCGTTTGGTTCCCTGAGTTGTCATATTCATATTCCGTCCATGAAGAAACGCTCCCGTCTGAGTCATAGCGTACTTCTTTCGTTTGGTTCCCTGAGTTGTCATATTCCCATTCCGTCCATGAAGAAACGCTCCCGTCTAAGTCATAGTATACTTCTTTCGTTTGGTTCCCTGAGTTGTCAACTTCAACCTCCGCCAAAACAAGAATGCCCTCGTATGAGTAGTTTACATATTTCGCTACGTACCCTGAGTTGTCATATTCAATTCCATACCCTGACTGAATGCTCCCGTCTGAGTCATAGTATACCTCTTTCGTTTGGTTCCCTAGGTTGTCATATTCTTTCAAGCACTCAACGCTCCCGTCTGAGTTGTAGGATACCTCTTTCGTTTGGTTCCCTGATTCGTCATATTCTTTCAAGCACTCAACGCTCCCGTCTGAGTTGTAGTATACCTCTTTCGTTTGGTTCCCTGATTCGTCATATTCATACTCCACCCAAGCAAACAACTCAAGATCCTCCGGTCTGACCAATTTCTCCGGCTCATCTTCCTCCAAGAATCCAAAAAGCTCCGACGACGCATTATCTGAATCACTTTTGCTCTCCCGGCTCTCCTCGGATTTCTTTGTATTCTCTTTGCTTTCCGCTTTGCCGCCGGTCTCCTGCGTTTTGCCGCACCCGCCGAGAATGGTGGTCGCCATCACCAATGCCAGTAATACCGTTATCATTTTCTTTCTCATAATTTTTCTCCCCACTTTTTTGGTATTTGCAAGCTTTATGATACTTGATCATACAAGCTGCAATTCGACATATTTTGCCTTGCCTCCCATTATAACATCTGGCAATTCATATTGCAATCTAATTCGCAATTCGCTTTGCAATGCAGAAGTATTGCTTGCCTGAATATAGAATTGCAGTATAAAGACCAAATCGAAAGGGAGGAAAATCAAATGTCATTTCAAATTAAACCTGACAGAAAAGAAACGGAAAACAAAACCATACGCTTTCCATTGCCGCTGATTGAAAAAATCAACGCCGCCATAACAGGGCATGACACAACTTTTTCCGGTTTTGTAATTCAGGCTTGTGAGTATGCGTTGGAGAATATGGAAGCGTCAGGAGAAAGCTGATTATGATTACAAACGAAATCCCCGGATGCCGTGTAAGACCTCCGAGGACCTCCATCCGTGAACAGCCAGGGCACGCAAAAGAAGCGGAAACCCTGCTTTTATCAAGGTTTCCGCTTCTTTCAATCGAGCTGCTGACGGGAATCGGACCCGTGACCTCCACATTACCAATGTGACGCTCTACCGACTGAGCCACAGCAGCACTCCGGGGATGCTTTCGCAATCACCGTGTTTCATTATAGCAAATGCCCCCCTGCTTGTCAACATCAATTTTTTTCCTTCAGTTCCCCTTCATATCCCTCAGAATACCCTCGATAATCAGTCTTCGCAGCGTAGGCACATCCGTGTCGAAGCATTCCTCCGTGCAGATACACATCATATAGGTCAGCATCTTGCAGAATACGGTGTACACAAGATAATCCATTGGAATGTCAGGGTTGATATCGCCCCGCTCTATCCCCTGGCGGATGATATCCCCGAAAAGATATTCCGCAAAATTCCGCGCCACAGAACTCTCCTGCAGCCGCTCCTTCACCATTCTCCCAAACTGGGAATTGTCCGTCACCTCATGCACAAAATGGACAAAACAGTACTTTCTTTGGCTCTCCCTGTCCAGGTTGTCAAAAATATAATTAATCTGTTCCCTCAGGCTCCCCAGCGGCATAAGCCGCCGTTTCATTTCCTCCGCCAGACCTCTGACATAGAAAATAAAGGCACTGACCAGAATTTCCTCCTTGGAATCAAAATACTCATATGCGGTGCCCTTTCCGATGCCCGCCCGCTCTGTGATGGAGGAGACGCGTATCTGGCTGACACTGCATCCCTCTCCTATCAACTGCTGCACCGCTTCGTACATCAACAGCACCTTCGGAGGAATCTCCTGCAGCAGTTCCATACCTGTTATCTTACTCATGCTTCCTCCGTCATCTCCCGAAGCGTTTTCTTCCGGCTCTTTCCTGTTTTCTGGCTCTTCTTGAGCTTTCTGCTCTCCTTATCCAAAATCAGATAGAAGCTGGGAATCAAAATCAGCGTCAAAATCGTGGATGCCACCAGTCCGCCGATGATTACCAACGCCATACCCTTCATCATCTCTGCGTTTGTGCCGATTCCGATACCCAGCGGCAGCATGGACAAAATGGTAGTCAGCGTGGTCATGAGGATCGGGCGCAGACGAATGCAGCCGGATTCCACCAGCGCGTCCTCCACAGACATCTCCTGTCTGAGCATATTTGTGGAATCCACGAACAGAATACCATTGTTTACCACGATACCCATGAGCATCAAAAATCCCATCAGCGAAACCATGCTCAGGGTCTGCCCGGTCAGCCACAAAAGCAGGAAGGAACCAATCAGCGCAAACGGAATACAGGTCATTACCATGAGGGAGAATCTGGGCGATTCAAACTGCATTGCCATCACAAGGAACACCAGAAATACCGCAGTGAGGATTGCGTTGAAAATGGCAAGCAGCTCCTCGTTCATCATATCGGTCATCATACTGTCCGCGGGCGTCACGCTGTCGGGGAAATCCATCTCCGCCACCAGCGCATTGATGGCGTCCTGCGCCTCGTAAGTTTTCTCGGAATTCAGGGTGGCAGTGACACTGACAAAATAAAGTCCGTTCTGTCTGGAAATGCTCTCCTGCCCCTCCGCATAGATCAGCTGTGCGATATCCCGCAGCGGAATATTAACGCCGAAGGAAGTGGGCAGCATCAAATCCATCAACTGGTTCAAATCATCGTACTGTCCCTCCGGGTACTCCAGCCGCACCTCATACTCGGAGCCCGCGTTTGTGATAGTCAGCGCCTTCACACCGCTGAGCACATTGTTCAACGTCATTCCCACTGAAATCGGGGTGAGCCCGTACTGCATGGCCTTCAGGGGATCCACGTCCACCTTTACCAGAGTGGAGGCATTGGTCAGGGAATTATCCACCTTCACCACGCCGTCAATCTCCCGCATTCCCTCGGAGAGCATGGATGCCGCCGTGCGCAGGTCATCCATGGAATGACCCTGTAAGTCAATCTCATAATTTCCGGTACTCATCATGGAACTCATGCTGCTTCCGCTGGACGCCACGGTCACATCCATATTGGTCATGGCAGCACCCAGCTCATTCCACTGGTCTACCACCTGCGCGGTACTCATCGCCCTGTCCTTCTTAAGCGAAGCAGACACGCTGGCTCCCGTGCTGCTCACGGAAATACTGTAGCTGGACACATCCGGATGCTCCGCCGCAATCTGCTCCCACACCCTGACAGCCTCGTCCCGCTTCTCCAGAGAGGTGCCGGAACGGAAGGTCAGCGATACCGAAACCATACCCTCGTCGGCGGAGGGAATCATCTCCACATTCAAAAATCCGGCTATGACAAAGGATGCCACCAGCAGCAGCACGGAGATGACCAGCACGGTCTTCTTTTTGTACAAAAGCTTAGGCATATGCTTTCTGTAAAATCCTGTGATTTTATCCAACAGCTTATCTATCGGAAGGTTCTCCTTCTCCTTCGGCTTAAACACACAGAAGAACAGGGGCACCAGCATCAGCGCCGCAATCAGGGACGCCAGCATGGCCAGCACAATCGTCATGCCCAGCTGTGAGAACAGCTGCCCGGACAGTCCTTCCATCAGAGCAAGGGGCAGGTACACCACGATGGTAGTGATGGTGGAGGCTATGATGGAGGCCGTCACCTCCTTCGCTCCCCGGAATACTGCCTCACGCACGGACAGCTCACCCTCCTGTTTCCTGAAACAGCTCTCTATTACCACAATGGAGGCATCCACCATCATACCGATGGCGATTACCAGAGAGCCCAAAGTGATGATATTCAGGGAAAATCCCATCAGGCTCATCACAATCAGCGTAAACAGCAGAGAGATGGGCATGGAGGAACCGACGATAAGGCTCGCCTTGAAATCTCCGAAAAAGAGAAACAGCACCAGCATGGTCAGCGCCACACCCAAAAGCAGGGTCTCAAACACCGCCATCAGGGAATCGATAATGGAATCGCTGGCGTCATAAGTAATCTGAAACTCTACCGCCGGCACCGTCTCCTGAATCCGTGTAAGCGCCCGTTCCACATCCTGACACACATTCACCGTTCCGTAACTGCTCTTATTCTGGATGCCGATGCTTAGATTATCCAGACCGTTATAGCGGCTCAGGCTCTCCGCCTCCTTGGTGGACATCGTGACATTTGCCACATCCTGCAGGGTGATCACCTGTCCTGTTCCCGTCATGATAGGCACTTCCCTGAGCTTCTGTACCGTATTGTACTCCATGGAGGTCGTAATGCTGATATCCTGATTGCCCTGAAGCACACTGCCCGCAGGGTAGGAAAAATCCACTGCCCCGAGGAACTGGGCGATACTGCTCATAGTGAGACCATACTGATTCATCAGGGTATCGTTCAACTCTACCTTGATATATTCCTCACTGCCGCCGTTTACGGACACCTGTGCCACGCCGGAGAGCGCCTCCAGCTCCGGCACCACAGACTCGTTGACCACCTTCAGCAAATCCACGTCTCCGGTCTCCGTGGCGGAAATCATCATACATTCCATACTGTTGACATTCATCTCAATGATGGTGGGCTCCCCCGCATCCTCAGGCAGCGAGAGCTGCGCCACCTCCAGAGCCGCCCTCAGATCGTCATGGCACTCGGTGATGTCCACACCATACTCATATGTAAACAGCACCATACCATAATTTTCGTAGGACATCGTGGTAGTGGAATCCACGCCGCTCAGGGAGGAACCGGAGTCCTCTATCACAGAGACCACCAGTTCGTCCACGCTCTGAGCATCCGCTCCGGGATAGGTCGCCATCACAATCAGCATGGGCATCTCGATATCAGGGATCAGCTGGAGCTTAAACCCGAATATGGAGGAGATGCCAAATACCGCCAGTGCGAGGATTGCCAGCATACAGGATACCGGCCTTTTTAACGCAAGTTTTGTCAAACTCATATTCTAACCTCTCAGTCATGCCCGCTCTAAAATACCTTCCGACAGGCATTTAATCTATTAATATTGGGCATCCACTTCCACGCCGTCGATCAATCTCGGAGACCATGTGGTGATCACCAGATCCCCCTCGGATATTCCCTCCACAATCTCAATACTGCTGTCATCAAAAATCCCGGTGGTCACATAGGTCTTTACCGCATGGCCATCCTTCACAACATACACATACGAACCGTCCGTCTCATAATAAACGGCGTCATAGGGTATGATAATCTCATTGTCCGCGGTGTAGGTGTCACTGGTAATCTTCACGCTGACACCGCTTGGAAGCTCCTGCCCGTCCGCCTGCACAGCAGCCTTAATCTGGAAGAGTCCCGTCTGGGCATTGACCGCATTTCCCACCTCGGTGATCACACCCTCAAATTCCACGCCATTGCGCTCCACCGTAATCTTTTGATTCTTCTGCAGGGTATTCATGATGGACTCGCTGACCTGAAAGGTTACGGTCATCGTCTCCTCGCCCGCAATGATATAAGAGGGAGAAGAAGAGGTAGCCATACCGTTCACCTCCACATTTTTGCTCAGCACCTTGCCGGAAATAGGCGTGGTCACCTGATAATAAGAGAGGGCAAGCTCTGCGGAATCCACCGCCACCTTCGCAAGCTGCAAAGAGGTGTTTAACTGTTTCTTCGTGTCCTCCAGAACCGCTCCCTGAGTCAATTCCTTGGCGTCCTTGGCTGACTCGTATCCTACTGTGGCAGCTTCATATTGGGCATTTACCTGATTATAAGTCACTTCCAGCTGTGAATAGGCATTTTTGAGCTGCTTTAACACCTCTTTTTCCTTTGCCAGCTCAACCTCATCTACTGGATTTGCTTTCTTGAGCTGTGCCACTTTCTTGTTTTGCTTTTCCACAGCCTTCTCCGCCTCGTCCATCGCATCCTTGGCATTTTTCCACGTCACCTGCGTTGCCACATACTGCGCTTCGGCGGTCTTGATATTTGCATCTATCTGCATATTGGATGATTCCTGCTGCGTCGTCAGCGTGCTGTCCACCTGCTGCTGCACATTGGTATAGCTCAGCTGCGCCTGCTGAAGCTGAATTTGGGCGACGCTGTCGTCTATCTTGAACAGCACGTCTCCCGCCTGTACCTCATCGCCCACCTCGAAAAAGGTCTCCGTCACAGTGCCCTGCGCCATGGGAATAATATATACGGACTCCTCCGGGGAAACCGTGCCCATAAACTGATTGCTCAACACCAGAGTCCCCCGTCCTGCCGCCTGCGCATCCACCAGAACGGCGGAGAGTGTCTCCTGCTCCTGTGCGGTATTGCCGCAGCCCGCAAGCAACAATCCTGCGCTGAGTGCCAGTCCCAAAATACGTTTGCTCTTTATCATCCTTCCACTCCTCCGATAGTTTTGTCTGTTACGCCTCCGATTCCTTTCCGACCAGCCAGTCGGAAAATTACCTGTTGATTATACGTCCGAAAACAGTGAAAGTCAAGGAACTAAGCCTGTAAAAATTATAAAATAACTATAAAAAAAGAGCAGTCCGTCAGACCGCCCTCACAACATTTTCCGAATCTTACCTTTTAATCTCTGCAGCGCATTGTCCGCGGCCTTCTCGTCCCGCCCCAGCACCTTTGCAATCTGCGTATAGCTCATGCCCGTCAAATACAGGTCAAGCACCTGCTTTTCAAAGCCAGAGAGCTCCCGCTCGATGGATTTCTCCAGATAAGCCACCCGCTCCTTGTCCAGAAACAGCTCCTCGGGATTGCGCTCCGAGAGATTGGCAAGCGATTCCGCCAGCTTTCTGGTCTCCCCATTGTCCTGCTCCCCCACATCCCCATACAGCGAAATATAGGTGTTCAGCGGTATATGCTTCTTGCGCTGGGACGCCTGCACCGCCGTGTAGAGCTGGCGGCTGATGCACAGATCCGCAAAGGTATAAAAGCTGGCGTCGCGCCCGCTGTCGTAGTCCCGAACCGCCTTGAACAGCCCCAGCATTCCCTCCTGGATCAAATCCTCATTGTCCCCGCCCAGAATGAACATGGACTTTGCCTTACTGCGCACCAGCGGCTTGTATTTTTCACAGATATAGTCCATGACAGCCTCCTCGCCCCCCCGCAGGCGGTGAATCAGCTCCTCGTCCGTGGACTGCTCATAAAATTCATAATTCTTCGTCATAGCCTCACAGCTCCTCAGCTCTTAGCCCTCAGCTCTCCAGCACCTGTGACTCTCTAGCCCTGCAGCCTCTGCCGCACAATCTCATAGGCCAGCACCCCTGCCGCCACGGAAGCGTTCAGGGAATCGATATCCCCCTTCATGGGAATGGCTGCCGTCATATCACATTTTTCCTTCACCAGACGCCCCACTCCCTCGCCCTCGCTGCCAATCACCAGACCGATGGCGCCTTTTAAGTCCAGATCATACATGGTGGTTCCGTCCATATCCGCGCAGACAAACCACAGCCCTTCCTTCTTCAGCTCCTCTATGGTTTTGGACAGATTTGTGACCTTCGCCACCGGCGTATAATTCAGAGCTCCCGCGCTGGTGCGGGCAACCGTAGCCGTCAGCCCCACGGCGCGGTTTTTCGGAATGATCACCCCATGGGCTCCCGCCAGATTGGCGGTGCGGATGATTGCTCCAAGATTATGTGGGTCTTCGATATTGTCCAACAAAAACAAAAACGGCGCTTCCCCCTTCTCACGCGCCGTCCGCAGCATATCCTCCACCTCGGCGTATTCATAGGCGGCAGCCTGGGCTATGACGCCCTGATGCCTGCCGGTCTCGGACAACTGGTCCAGACGCTCCCGGGCCACATATTTTATCGGGACATCCCGCCGGGCTGCCTCCCGCTTCACAGTCATCACCGGCCCGTCCTGACAGCCGTCCAGAATATAGACCCTGTCTATGCTTTTCCCGGCACGGAACGCCTCAATCACCGCGTTTCTGCCCTCAATCATAAATTCCTTCACACGCTCACCCATGCGCCGCCTCATCCTCCATCAACTCTAATCCGCGCCTGATCAGCCAAAGCATCCGCTCACTCCGGCCTGTCAGGTACAGATAGCCCATCACCGCCTCAAAGCCCGTGGCCTTGTGGTAGTCCGCCCGCGTGGCATTCTTCGCGGTAGTGTACGGTTTGGCATTGCGCCCCCGCTTATACACCTGAGCCTCCTCCTCCGTGAGCTCGTCCTTCAGCGCCACTATCAGCTTCGCCTGTGTCTCCGCCTTCACATAAGAGGTTGTCAGCTTATGCAATTCATGCGGGGGACGGTTTGCCCGCTCCACCACCAGCGTGCGGATGACCAGGTCATAAACCCCATCCCCGATATAGGCCAGCGTCAGCGGGGAATACTCCCGCACATCCTGCTCTTTACAGCCAAAGCTTGTCTTAATCAAATCCAGCATTGTTCTCTCCGCTACACTCTCACAATCTTGACGCCCTCTCGGGTATCCTTCAGGGCAATGCCCCTCGCCAGAAGCTTTTCCCTGATTTCATCCGCCCGGGCAAAATTCTTCGCTTTCTTGGCCTCCTGACGCTCCGCAATCAGCCTCTCCACATCCGCGTCCAGACCTTCCTCCTCTTTATCCACAATCAGCCCGCAGATATCGGAGAGCAGGACAATCTCCTCCTTCAAGCCCTGCAAAAACGCCTTCGCGGACTGCTCGCCCGCATGAGTATTGGCAAATTTCACCAGCTCAAAAATAGCGGCAATCGCATCGGCGGTATTAAAATCATCATCCATGGCCTCGTCAAATTTGTCCACAAAGCCCTTCGCCTCGGCGAGCAGCGCAGTCTCCTCCCCGCTCATCTCACCTTCGCCCGCCTTCGCCTCCAGATACTTCAGATTGTCCACGCAGGTCACGATCCGCTCATAGCCGTTCTTTGCGGCATCCATCAGCTCCGCGCTGAAATTCAGGGGGCTCCTGTAGTGGGCAGACAGCATAAAGAACCGCAGAATCTGCAGATCATACTTTTCGCTGATATCCCGAACCGTGAAAAAATTCCCCAGAGACTTGGACATCTTCTTATTATCAATATTCAGAAAGGCATTGTGCATCCAATACCTCGCAAAGGTCTTGCCGTTTGCAGCCTCGGACTGGGCAATCTCATTCTCGTGATGGGGGAACACCAGATCCTCGCCGCCGGCATGGATATCAATCTCCTCACCCAGATACTTTTTGCTCATGACGGAGCATTCGATATGCCATCCGGGACGCCCATCGCACCAAGGAGACTCCCAGTAGGGCTCCCCCTCCTTCCTGGGCTTCCAGAGCACAAAATCCAGCGCATCCTCCTTCTGATCCTCCCCGGACACCAGCAGGGAACGGTTGCCTCCCCTCAAATCCTCCAGATTCTTGTGGGAGAGCTTGCCGTATTCCTTAAAGCTCCTCGTGCGGAAATACACCGTGCCGTCCTTGGCGGTATATGCATATCCCTTGTCGATCAAAGTCTGGATCATCTCCAGCATCCCACAGATTTCCTGCGTGGCCAGAGGATGCGTGGTGGCCGGCTTCACATTCATGGCCGCCATATCCTTCTTGCACTCCCTGATATAACGCTCGGAAATAACAGAGGCCTCCACCCCCTCCTCCACGGCCTTCTTGATAATCTTGTCGTCCACATCCGTGAAGTTTGAGACATAATTGACCTCCAGCCCCTTGTGCTCCATATAGCGGCGCACCGTGTCAAACACGATCATCGGACGGGCATTGCCGATATGGATCAGATTATATACCGTGGGACCGCACACGTACATCTTTACCTTCCCCGGCTCCAAGGGCACAAACTCCTCTTTCCTCCCGCTTAATGTATTATAAATTTTCATACTCATTCCAGCTTCCCTCGCCTTTCCTAATCTGTGTTCTCTAAGCTTCGTTCTCTGATTTTCTCTAAGCCTCGTTCTCTAAGCTTTGTTCTCTGATTTTCTCTAAGCTTCATTCTCTGACAGCGCATCCGAGACATCCGATGCCGCATTTGCTGCCGTCTCCCGCTGCATCCGCCTGAGCTGCTCCTCCAGAATGAGCACCCTGTTGATCAGCTCCGCATTGGCATGCTGCAGATTCGAGATATCCTCCCGCACGGGATCGGGCAGATCCGTCTGGTTCAGGGTCTCCTGCGGCAGCATCATATTATTCCTGCGAACCACGCGCCCCGGCACGCCCACCACCGTAGATCCCGGCGGAACCTCGCTCAGAACCACGCTTCCCGCGCCAATCTTGGAATTGTCCCCAATGGTAAATGAGCCCAGCACCTTCGCGCCCGCACTGATCATCACATTATTGCCGATGGTGGGATGACGCTTGCCATGCTCCTTGCCCGTACCGCCCAGAGTCACGCCCTGATAGAGCGTCACATTGTCGCCAATGATGGTGGTCTCCCCGATGATGACTCCGTTTCCATGGTCGATAAAAAAGCCCTTCCCTATCTGTGCGCCGGGATGGATTTCAATGCCCGTTTTGCGCACGCCGCGCTGGGACACATAGCGCGCCCAGAAATAATGCCCGCCCAGATACAGCTTATGCGCCAGCCGGTAATGAATCATCACCTTAAAGCTCGGATAGAGAAACACCTCCATGGCAGAATGAATGGCAGGGTCTCGCTCCCGAATGATTTTGATTTCCTCACGGATATTTTTGATAAAACCCATAATTACCTCACATAAAAAAGGATAAATCCATCCTCCAGAGACGAATTTATCCGCGGTTCCACCCTGTTTAAAGACACGCTCATGCCTTGAACATACCATGCCTTTCTCTCAAAACGCTTAACGCGCGCAAACGGACTCTCCTACTGCGGCACCGCCCGGCATACAGCCCTTGCTGCCCCGGCTGCCTGTTGCCCCTTCAGAAAATCAGCTCCCGGATGCACTTCCTCCTCCGCCTGTGAGAATCGCTTCCAGCCTCCGACGATCCCTCTCTGCCACATGCCGCGAAAAGTACTCTCTCCGCTCTAAGCCTTTATCCTTATCTATTTAACAGGATATGCAAAATTTTCGCATTTGTCAACTGATTTTTAGGCAATTCCATTACCTCCATGACTTCCATTACTGCTTTGTATATTCAAGGGCGTCGGTCGGAGGAGGTCCGGCTGGGCTGGCGGCGGGCTGTAGTTGGGCGTTTTCTAATAGTGCGGTGATGGTGTTGGCAATTTACGGGTCGGCTCTAAGGTGCATCCATGCACCGTAGAGCCTGAAATGCGCATCCATGCGCATTTCACCCTCGTCACCTGCTCGCACTATAAGAAAACGCACCAACCGCAGCAAAGGCCGCCAGCCCAGCCGGACCTCCTCCGACCTCGACACTGGCCGAATCAAATTCCCGAATAAAATCCCCGTCAACAAGTTCTCCCAGATTTTGGGAGGTCATGCTGATGGTTTCCTATGCCCTGCTCCACTACAACTACTGCTATGGCTATTTCACCAGCACGTCGGCCGACAGCGCCAGACGGAGACAGGGAGGCAGCTGCGGACATTGGCTGCGGTTGGTGCGTTTTCTTATAGTGCGGGCAAACGACAAGGGAGAAATGCGCATGGATGCGCATTTCAGGCTCTACGGTGCATGGATGCACCTTAGAGCCGACCCGTAAATTGCCGGATACCATCACCGCACTATTAGAAAACGCCCAACCACAGCCCGCCGCAGCTGCCTCCCTGTCTCCGTCTGCCCAAACAGCCATAGCAGCACGCCACTCTCTACTGCATCGGGCACCCCGCGCAGCCCTCGCATTTTCCCTGCACCTCCTGCGCAGTAAGGTCAAACGGGCTTGTGAGCATACAGATTGCCTGAGCGGAAATCCCCTCCCCACTTCCGGTGAAGCCCAGCCCCTCCTCGGTGGTAGCCTTCACGCTCACCTGCCGCACGTCGATTGCAAGCGCCCGCGCGATATTCTCCCGCATGGCGTCGATATGGGGGCGCATTTTAGGAGCCTGGACAATAATTGTTGCGTCAAGATTCTCGACAAGAAAGCCCTCCTGCTCCAGAAGCTTTCCCACACACTCCAAAAGCTTCATGGAATCCGCTCCCTCATAGGCAGGATCCGAGTCTGGGAACTGCTTGCCGATATCCCCCAGCGCCGCTGCCCCCAGCAGAGCGTCCATGACTGCATGCAGCAGCACATCCGCATCCGAATGCCCTAAAAGCCCCTTCTCCCATGGGATTTTCACCCCGCCTATTATCAGATTTCTCCCCTCCACAAGTCTGTGGACATCATAACCCATTCCGACTCTCAAATCCTATTCCTCCATTTCCATCCGGCAGCCTGTCCCGATATCCGGCTTCTAACGCTCCGCTGCATATCCCATCAGCTCCTCTGCCGAGTCATACACAAGCACTGTATAGGCGTCATCCTGATAGACAATCCGCCCGTTTTGAACACTCTCCGCATCCGCCGCCCCGCGGACTTCCTCAGCGGCAAGCAGCAAAAACACCTCACCCGCAGTATATCCGTTTTTATAATATTTCATCGGGGAGGACCACTGAAAATACTCCAGATACTCTGCGTCCCCCACATTGGCGACCTCCACCGCCCCATCCGTCAGCTCCGTGATAATATTAGCATTCCAATAGCTGGCATAACCAAAGCGATAGCCATTCTCCTCCAAAAATGCCGCAACCTCCCGCCTGTCCGCATTCTTGTCCACCGTGAGATAGGAGAGCACCGTCTTTCCCGTGGCGAGAGACAGACACAGCACCAACAGCAGACTCACCGCCATCCGGTCAAAATACCGCTCCTCCTGTTCCAGATAAAAACACAGCATGGGCAGCGCAAAAATAAAAATCGTGATATAGTATCTGGGCACCATGGTGCTGGTTGTAAACACAAATACGAACAGGTTCAGGCACAGGCCTGACGCCAAAAAGATGCTGACAAACAGCCTTTGTCCGCGGCTTTTCTTCCCCGCCCGGACGCTGCAATAGCCCAGAATCCCAAGCAGCGCAAACGCAGCCAGCGTGACCACGCCCCGCAGCGAAATCACGCCCCTGTCGGGAATATAGCCAAAAAGCATCAGCAGGCTCCCGACAGCGTTCTGCACCCGCTCAAAGAGCACACCCTGATACACCGCGATAAAATTGGTAGCGTCGTAAGTCTGGAACACATATTGTCTGCTCACATAAAGCACATTGACCGCATAACCTGCCACACTGCCCAAAGCCCCCAAGAGGCTGCAGCCAAAATATTTCATGGCGGAACATTTAAACAAAAGCTTCCACTGCTGCTTTTGATTTGCCGCCGTCAGATTCCGGCGAAACTGCTGGAAATCCGCAGCACGCAGCAGATAAATCAGACCGGCAAGCACAAGCGGGCACTGCAGTGCCAGAAGATACCGCACACCGGACACCCCGCACACCAGCGCCAGCGCCAGATAACAGAGCGCCCAGACCGCACGTTTTCCCCGTCCCACATTTTTGGCACTGCCTGTAAGCCGCAGATACAGCCCAAAGAACAGGAATACAATTATCACATGAAACAGATAGGTGTTGCCCATGGCCATATGCGTCATCATGGTCTCTGAGAAAGGCAGCAGCAAAATCGCCGAACTGCCAGCCACAAGCCCCCGCCTCACCTGCAGCGGCTTCATACAATAATAGTATGCACCCAGCATCAGCGCATAAGAGATAATATTGGTGACTGCGCGAATGACATGCCAGCTCCCGACGAAGCGAAACAGCGGTCCCATGATCCAGTGCGTATACAGAAACCGGAACTCAGTGGAATAATACCAGTCCGGCGTGGCAAAAAAGTGTCCGTCCTCCGCCAGAAGCCTGGAAAATATCATCTCCGCCGCCATATCCGAGTCCAGCCAGTGGTCATGGCAAAATAAATTCAAAAATACCAATAACAGAAAACTCAGTCCCAACAGAAGATAGGGGGCATATTTCACACATTTTGCTCTCAACCGTCACTCCTCCTGTCCGAAGCCTTCTCCCTCCTGCGCCGGGGCGTTCCGTACCCGAAGCCCAAGTCGCGTCTGCCGCGGCCGCTCTGTCTGTCCCGATTATCCTTATCACTGCGCCGGCTCCGCTCATTCCGCCCGTCTCCGTCACCGCGTCTGCCGCGGCCGCCAAATTTTCCGCGCTCATCCCGTCTACCGCGCTCATTTCTTCCGCTCCGGTAGCTGTCCGCCTGAATTTCTTCGCCTTTGTCGCCCACCTGATACTTGAGCATGGCGGCCGCCAGTTCCAGCGCATCGCAGCCTTCCTCGTCCAGCTTGCGCTGCAGAAAGCTCTTCATGAGCTCTATATCCTCATGCTCATGCAGCTCCCACGCCTGATTGAGATATTTGTCCGCCTTGGCCTTAAGCACCTTTGCCGCCCCGGGAAGCTTTTTCTCCTCCACGGTAGTCCGGCAGACCCGCTCAATGTCGCGAATCTTAAACAGCTCCCTGCCGCACACAAACGTGAAGGAACGCCCTGTCTTGCCCGCCCGTCCGGTTCTGCCGATGCGGTGTACATAATACTCTATATCCTGCGGAATGTCATAATTGATGACTGCCTCCACGTTGTCCACATCAATGCCGCGGGCAGCCACATCCGTGGCAATCAAAATGTTCGTGCTGCCGTTGCGAAACCGCCCCATCACCACATCCCGCTGGTGCTGCGCCAAATCCCCGTGCAGCCCCTCCGCCTGATAGCCTGCCTTTTTCAAAACCTCCGCAAGCTCGTCCACCTTCTTTTTGGTGTTGCAGAAAATCAGGCATAATCTGGGCTGATAATAATCCAACAGTCGGACGCAGGCAGCATCCTTGTCCTGACTCCTGATGCGGTAAAACTTCTGGCTCACCAGCGGGATTGTCAACTCCTTTGCCGCCACCCGCACCATGCGGGCATCCTTCTGAAACTGCCCTGTTATCTCCAGAATAGGCTGGGGCATAGTGGCGGAGAATAATGCCGTCTGATGCTCCCCGGGAATCTGTCCCAGAATGGTCTCCATATCCTCGCGAAAGCCCATGTTGAGCATCTCGTCCGCCTCATCCAGCACCACCATATTCACATCCTCCAGCCGGATGGTGTGACGGCGCATATGATCCATGACACGTCCCGGTGTGCCCACGACAATCTGCACACCCCGAAGCCCTGCTATCTGCTTCCCGATATCCTGCCCGCCATAGACAGGCAATACCTTGATTCCATGCATGTATTTTGACAGCTTGCGCAATTCCTCCGCCGCCTGAATCGCCAACTCTCTGGTGGGACAGAGAATGATAGTCTGCAGCTTCTTCAAATCCGGGTCGCATTTCTGAATGGCGGGAATGCCAAACGCCGCCGTCTTGCCCGTCCCGGTCTGCGCCTGTCCGATGATATCTTCGCCCTGCAGCAAAACAGGGATAGCCTGCTGTTGAATCGGACTGAGCTTCTCAAATCCCATCTCCCGGATTGCCCTGATAATGCGGGCGTCCAGAAGCGGCTCAATGTCTTCAAGCGTCTGCACACCGGAAGCTTCCTGATTGATTTCTTCCATATTGGTCTCTTTCATACTAATTATCAATTTCCCCTCCTGAATATAAAACTAAAATTTACGGTTCCGAAGCAAATGCACGAAATAAAAATGGAGAAATCACACAATTCCATTGATTCCTCCACCGCGCCCAATCGAATTTTATAATGCCGTATAGCCCTTTGCCTCCAGACAGGCCTTCACTTCCATGATGTCCTCGCAGTGAAACACCATGATCGGCTTGCCGGAATCACGGTTAAAGGACAAATACAGATAATCCACGCTGATATTGCTGTCCACCAGCAGGGTCAGCATCTTATTCAGATTTCCCACCTCATCCTCGACCTCCACGCCGATGACCTCTGTCAGCCGACAGATAAAGCCCGCATTTTGGAGAGCCTCCGAAGCGCCCGCCGGGTCTGACACCACCATGCGCACAATGCCGTACTCGGCGCTGTCATTGGTCACTGAGCCCAGAATATTAATCTCCTGCTTCAGCAAAATCTCCGTGATTTTCTGCATCGTGCCTTTTTTATTTTCTGCATAAATTGAAACCTGTTTCATGATATACGCCTCTTTCCGCTTAATTCTTTATTTTCAATTTTTATTTCCGATATTTATTCCCGATTTTTATTTTTCTTTGCCTTACTGTTTATCGCTACCGTCACACCGCTCCATGGAACCAGAGCACCTTGCAATACTCATATCCGCTGTCGCGCTTCATGACATGGGGCGTTCCGGCGGGAATCATAAATGCCATCCCCGGCTCCAGAGCCAGCTCCTCCCCGTCAATCAGCGCCATCCCGCGTCCCTCAAGCACGAAAAATCCCTCCTGATCCTCATGAGCCGTCGCTGGACCATACTCGTCAAAACAATAGACCGAGATACCCATGCGGCATCCATTCACACAGCCGTGACGCTCGTCCAGCAGTGTGTAGCCCACTCGCTTGCCCTCCCGCTCCATCACCTCTCCCAATTTCACATAAGGTATCATGCCGCCAGCCTCCCTTCTTATATCACATTTATCATATTATTTCAAGCGGTATCGTCTCAGCACATCTATACCAGTATACTATGAATCTGTTCAAACCGCAAGCGACAGTTTGAACCGTTTGAACAATGCTTTCCCGCGAAATTTCCTGCTATATTTTCTTGCCTGTTGTTTCACGTCATGATACAATGGATTATATTTTATCAGGAGGGCTGCCATATGGAACAGGTTGATAAAGAGGCGCTGGAAGCGCAGCGTCAGGAGATACTTCAGAGACGGGCTCAGTTTTTTGCGGACAATCCGCATCTGGCGTCCTGGATTAGGAAGAAAAAGTTATTGTACCGGTTTTTTGCAGGTTATTTAATCCTGCATTCCGTTCTGTCCATTGTCATTATGGTAGTGGCACAGTTTTTCACAGTCTCCGAGCTGGCTATGGAGATTGTAAAATGCATCATCGGACTGTTCTGGATGTTTCTCTTTATGAATCCCTCGGGATACGGAAGCTGGAGGCTGCACGTCATGCTCTACCTCTCCGCGGCCTGTAATTTCTGGCTGGTGCTGTCCAACTTCGCCGCCGTATGGGACATTGTTCTCGCGCTGCCCATGATGCAGCCCGGATATATGCTGTTATACGGAGTCCTTATCGCAATGGACGTCCTGTACCCATTCCTTTTGCTTGCCACCGCCACCTATCTCATGGCGTTCCGCAGACACCGTGAATGGTCCGAACAGATAGAAGCCATGTATAAATCCAGTATGCAGACAACGGCGTAGCCCCACAGGCTGCGCCGTTATAAGATGCCCGCAAAACATGCGAGAGGGGGATTTGAACCCTCGACACACTGCCAGTTTCCCTTGAAAATGCAGGATTTTTCTGATTTTGCCTTGAATATGTACAACAAAACAGCAATTGAATAAAGGCTTTACACTTTGGGCATAGATTGCTATAATAAAAGTACCAGATACATGCCAGCGGCACTTAAAGAAAGTAGGTAATCATATGCCAAGTGATAAAGAAATGATCAACAATTTAATTGATAGCTATACAAGTTTACAGCGTATCAAAAAAGCAGAAAATGCAGAAAAAGAGCTCGACTATCAATTAAAGATACTTAAAGCAAAACTTGAATCTTTCGGCATTATGACAAGTGATTTAGACTTATAGTCTACAACTGAATAGTAACCTATAACTTATAAAAGTGTAAAGTCTTTATTGAATTGTCAGGGGCTTTGCACTTTTTTATTTCAGGAGGTTATGGGATATGGATTGTTCCTACTTTTGTAAGGTGTACGCTCTCTCCTGCTGATATTACTTTTTGACATTCTTCCATATACATATCCAGAATATTTTTGATTACTTTCATATGTTAGATTACCTTTTGATTCCCTGATAAATCAAAAAAGTCCAGAACCTCTCTTTTCAAGGTTTCTGGACTTCTCCATAGTAGCGAGAGGGGGATTTGAACCCTCGACACTACGGGTATGAACCGTATGCTCTAGCCAACTGAGCTATCTCGCCACACATCACCGGTTGAAACCGGAGTGGAAGTTATAGGGCTCGAACCTATGACCCTCTGCTTGTAAGGCAGATGCTCTCCCAGCTGAGCTAAACTTCCATTAATCGGTTGTCACAGCTGTCATAAATACCGTATCTATCACAGGAAACAACCGACTTTGTTAGTATACAATGCGTGTCCTGCTTTGTCAAGGTTTTTTTGCCGGAAGTTTTCCCTGAAAGGTTTCCCTACATTGCTTTCTACTCATTGCTTTCACCACTCTGTTCCACCTCCTCGGCACAGGTTTCCACGCACCAGCCTTTGTGTCCGCAGCAGGTACAGGTGAGCCTGCGAAGCGTGGGCGTGTGATTGGCAAAAAACATTTCCCTGAAACCGGGCTTAAATACCCTGTGGCATTCCGGACAAATGTAAGCGACATTCCTCCAATAATATCGGCTGATCCATATTCCGCAGGGAATCATGACAGCCATCCACAGAATAAACAGCCACCAGCTCCCCGTTGTAATCCACAATATAATGGAGCTCAATTGCAGAATCAGAAGCGGAATACCAATCGACAACATTGTACGGCGGATTTTTCTTAATTTCTCTTTACTTTTCATAATTGTCGCTATGTCACCGATGGATTCAAGCGAAAATTGCTCCACATTTTTCAATTCATGCCGAATGTCTTCCAGCATATTCAATTTTATCTGCCTCTCAGAAAGCTCCGCACGAAGCGTCTCTTCCTGCTGTTCCAGCAGAAGCCGAATCACCTTTTCCGGATGCTCATCATGAATCAGTGATTCTATACTGCTGATGGAAACACCTGCCTCACGCAAAAAACAGATAATACGCATACGTTTAAGGTCAGCATCAGAATAAATCCTTCTTCCTCCCTCTGACAATTCGCTCGGTATAAGAATATTTCTCGTATCGTAATATTGTACTGTACGAACAGTCACGCCACAGAGCTTTGCAATTTCTCCTGTTGTGTATTTTGACATAGCTTTCACCTCCTTACGCTACCTATTTTGCATCATGACGCAGCGTCACAAGCAATACATTACGCAGGAGTATTTTAAAATTTTTTCCAGAAATAATCCGCCCCTTATGGTTTACCGTATTTGAGGCTCACATCTGTCAGTTTCGAGGCGGGAGGAGACCGGGGTGGCTTGGCAGACTTTGGCGGAGGTTGGTGCGTTTTCTTATAGTGCGTTCCGGAGACTAGGGTGAAATGCGCACGGATGCGCATTTCAGGCTCTAAGGTGCATGGATGCACCTTAGAGCCGACCCACAAATTGCAGGACACTTACCCGCACTATTAGAAAACGCCCCAACCGCAGCCCGTCTGCCAAACTACCCCGGTCTCCTCCTGTCTCACCACCGACTGATCTCAAAATCATATCTGGTGATATCCCACTGATAAAAATTCATCTCTTCTATCAATCCAGTCTCCTTGGAGACGGCACAGGCGATGGCGACGGCTGCTGCCGACTCATCCTCCCCATATCCCATGGCGCGGTAGTCCGCATAAAATAAAAACTGGAAATTATAATGACCCTCAGTCTCCGTGAGCCTTGTAGCCTCGGTGTTCCAATCCCACCAAAATTCCCCGCTGTTTCCCGCATAATCGCACAGGGAAAAGCCCTCCAGCAGAATCCAGTCCTCCTTCAATGCATTTTTCGCATACTCCGCCGTCTCCTCCGCCATGGCCTCATCCGAAAAATATTTCTGATAATCACCGATATTTCCGCCCTTGTTCCGAAAGATATCGATAAACATCTCCCGCATGGATTCTTTGACCTCCGCCAGCCGTTCCGACTGCAGCAGACCTTCTCCCACATTGTCCTCTATGACAATCTCCGTATCCTTCGCATAAGACTCCAGCCCGCCCTGCGAACTGCTCCTCGGAGAATAGTCCGCCAGCCCTCTGATTACAATGTAGCTGGTAAATCCGCCTTCCCACCCGTTCGCCACGAGCGTCTGAGCTCTGGGGTCATCCGCCCACAGATAATCATACGGGAACTCCATATCCTCCAATTCCATCTGCGTCTCCGTCTCTGAGCTCTGCGTCTCCTGCGCGCCCGCAGACCCGCTCCCTGTTGATTCCGCCACAAGGACTCCCGGGATACTCTCCTGAACATCCGGGGCGCAGCCTGCCAGACAGGACAGCGCCAAACAAAGCATCCCCATTCCAACAGCCCGTTTTCCATGCATAACACTCTACCTCCGTACATTACTCCACATATTAAAAACTTTAAAAAATCACATCTTCTCCGGCGCGGAGAAGCCCAGCACGTCAATACAGGTCTCCAGCACATCCCTTGTCAGCACCAGAAGCGCAATGAGTCCGCTCCTTCGAGCTGAATTTTCCTCGCCGAGGATTTTGGTCTCATGATAAAAATGATTGAAGGCATTGGCCAGATCATAGATATAGGCGCACACCTTATGGGGCGCAAGCTCCTCACAGGCGGCTGCCATCATGGCATTAAACTGCGCAAGCTGCATCATCAGCGCCTTCTCGGACTCATTTTCCGCAGCCCGCAGCGCAGTCTCCGCCGGATTGCCGCCCTGCTCCTTATACTTAGCCAGAATCGACTTGATCCGCACAATCGTGTAGAGGATATAGGGTCCGGTATCGCCCTCAAAGGAGGTAAACCGCTCGATATCAAACACATAATCCTTGGAAGCCTGATTGGAGAGGTCGCCATATTTCAATGCGGCCACCGCAATCAGGCGCGCGGTCTTCTCCGCCTCCTCCTCAGGCATCTCGCGGTTCTCCGTAATCTTTTGGTACATCTCGTCCACCGTGTCCTGAATCAGATGCTCCAGACGCATTACTCCGCCGTCCCGGGTCTTAAAGGGCTTTCCGTCCTTGCCGTTCATGGTTCCGAAGCCGATCCACTGCAGTCCGGTATCCGGCGTCACCAGTTTTGTCTTGCGGGCGCAGCGGAACACCTGCTGGAAATACAGCTCCTGCCTCTTGTCAGTCACATAGATAATCTCATCAGGATGAAGCTTGTTCATGCGATCCAGGATCGTGGCCAGATCCGTGGTATTATAGAGCGCCGCTCCGTCAGACTTTAAAATCATGCAGGGCGGAATCTCTTTCGTGTCCGTCTCCTCCTTCACATCCACCACAAGGGCGCCGTCACTGAGATAAGCATAGCCCTCCTCCTTCATATAGTCCACCATGTCGGGAATCAGATCCTGCACATCGGACTCACCCTTCCAAAGGTCGAACTCCACATTCAGTCCATCGTAATTGCGCTTTAAATCAGCCACGGAGACATTCAGGATGTGCTGCCAGATGGCGCGATAGCCCCTGACGCCGCTCTGGATCTTAAAGGTGCATTCCATGGCCTTCGCCTTGTACTCCGCATCTTCCTTGGAGCGCGCGCTGGCTGCGGGGTACATCTCCTCCAATTCCCCTATGGTAAAAGGCGCCTCCTGAGGGTACTCCCCCGTATAGCTCTCGTCAAAATACACCAAATCTGGCTTTCGCTCCTGCAGCTCCGCAGTCACCAGACCCATCTGCAGACCCCAGTCCCCCAGATGGACGTCGCCGATGACCTCATTGCCGCAATAGCGCAGGATCCGTTTGATGCTCTCCCCGATGACCGCCGAGCGCAGATGCCCCACATGGAGCGCCTTGGCGATATTGGGACCGCCGTAGTCGATAACAATTTTTGCGGGATGTGCGGGCATGTCCAGACCAAACCTTGCATCCCTCTCCATCTCGCGGATATAATCCGCCAAAAACTCTTCCGAGAGCTTCAGATTTAAGAACCCGGGAGCGACAGCCACCGCCTCCGAAAAAGCGCTGCTGCCCTGCAATCTCTCTGCCACAGCCTCCGCAATCATGATGGGAGCCTTCTTATACTGTTTTGCGCCCGCCATCGCGCCATTGCACTGATATTCACACAAATCGGGGCGGTTGGAGACCGTCACTCTGCCCAGAGCCGCATCATATCCCGCCGCTGCAAAGGCCTCCCCCATCTTCTCCGAAAGTACATCCAATAATTTTTTCATGTCAATCTGCCCCTCCTGATTTTTCAATACTGATACCGCATTACTACTGATACCACATTACTATAGTATAGTTTGTCAAAATTTGCAATACAGGGCTTGCTGCTTTTGTCTCTCCCTCTCCGCTTTGGAAAAGGCGCAGCCGCAATAGTCCTGCCGATACAGCTCATACTCGGCGGAGAGCTGAATAGAGCGCTTATATCCGTCCTTTTTCTTAAAATCGGACGGCAGCCAGCAGACGCCGTATTCCGCAGACAGTGCCTGTCCGATCTCGTTGATTTTAGCGGCGTTTTTCAGCGGACTGATGGTGAGTGTGGTGCCAAAATAGTCATATCCGCCCGCTGCCGCCCGCCCCGCCGTCCCTCTAAGGCGCAGCTCAAAGCAGCGAAAACAGCGCTCACCGCCCTCCGGACAATCCTCGTACCCCCGCACAGCCTCCAAAAAGAGCCGAGTGTCATAGTCCCCCTCTATGATTTCTATGGGATATCCCATCCCCTTTGCATTATAGGCCGCAATCAGACGCTTCTGCTCCGCCGCCCGATGGCGGTATTCCGGCTCTGCGGATATATTGGGATTGAAATAAAACACCGTGATATGAAAATATGTACATAAATACTCCATGCAATAGCTGCTGCATGGCGCACAGCAGCTATGAAGGAGGAGACGGGGCGGCTTGTCCCCGCGCGATTTCAAATCCGACAATATTTTTTCCAGTTCTTTTTGATAATTGCACTGTTCCACGACATCTCCCTTCCGGCCTTCCGACCTTCTGCCCGCGCCTACGCCTCTGCATCGACGGTTCCTCCGCTGTCCAGCAATTTGTTTATTTCATAAAGACCCGGCTGTACATCAATATATTTGCGCTTCCAGTCCGGATCCTCGTAATGCCCGAACTCACTCATCTGACAGCCATGGCACAAATCGTCCGCCATTTCCAGAATGACGTCCTTAAGCTCCAGATTGGTCTTCCACTTTTCCTCAATAGCGGCATAGCCCAGCCATGCGCCGAGGATATTGCCGGTAACGGCTCCTGTGGAATCGCTGTCACCCCTGTGGTTTACCGCGGCAATCACTCCTTTGGAAAAATCGTTCTGATGGCGCAGGGCGCAATAAACGGCAATCCCCAGCGTCTCCTCCGCCACCCAGCCCTCGCCGATGCGATTGATATTGTCGATATCCGCATCTGCATTCTCAGCCAGGTTGACGGCAAGCTCAATGATATCCTCCAGCTTTTTCAGATATGTATCATCCGAAAACAGCGCCGCCACAGCTCCCTTTGCCTCCAGAACAATCTCCTTTAACGACAGCCGGGGCATTTCCTCCTCAGGAAATACAATCCGGTTCAGGATATGCGTCAGGACAGCCGCAGTCATATATCCCAGCGAATGACCATGGGTGATCGCCGCAAGCTGAGCCCCCTCCATGTCCAGCTTATCCATTTTAATATGATGAAAATTCAGGGCAAGCGGCGCAATCCTCATAAGGCCGCCGCAGCCCTTGCTGTGATTCTGCGGCTGGCGGACATAATCCCTGATATATGCTTTGCTGTTTTTGTGCCAAAGCAGCGCCGACATACAGGTATTGCCCGGAGCCCTGCGGTGATACAGCTCCGGTACGTCCGCAAGCCAGGATATGCAGCCCTGCATACTCTCGCGCGGCTGCCTTCGGCTCTCCTCATAGGACATCAGCTGTGTGCGCAGCCAATCCTGATAAGCCGTTGCCACATATTCCCTCGGCCAGCCCGAAACTCCCCGCATCGCCTCTCTGGTGTCCCCGAAGAGCAGCCCGTTTGCCGTAAACAGCGACATCTGAGTATCATCTGAAATCAGAGCCTTGCCGGACGCGTCATCCAACTGATACTCGGTGATGCCGGACGCGCCGTACTCCGCAAAAATCTGCTCCTCATCCCAGAACTCTATGGGATATCCCAGCGCGTCTCCGACGGCTCCGCCAAGCATACACCCCCGTATCCGATCCAGATGAACCTCCGTCTCCTTTATCCGCCGCGTCGCCTCGGCAGCAGCCTGTTGATTTTCCTCGCGGAAAAAATTATCAAACGAAAAATTCCTGTAAAACTCCTTGAAATTATACTGCGCCTCCGTGCGGTCAAGGACGGCAAAATCAATCCTGCGGAACAAATCCTTCTCCCGCCGCTGATTGTACTCAAGCTCCTTTAACGCTTTATAAAAAAGATCCGAAATCACATGAGCGTCATTTCCGAACGCACCGCAGCCCCATGCTCCAAGCACAAGATTCCTATAACCGAAATATGCGGAGCATTTCAGCAATCCCATAATCCGATGATAGACCATATCTTCATATTCCGCCTGACTCATGCCTTCCTTCCCGAAGGAGACCTTCGGCGCGGCACAGGTCACCACGGCGACAATCACCGTCTCATCCAACAGCTCCCCGTTCTCGTCCCGGATGATCTCCACCCTGGGCGTAAAGATCATCGCGTCGGAACCCATATAGGTATGCAGGGCTGCGTTATACTGATAGTATCTCAGCGCACTCCTGCTCTCCAGAGAAAGCAGGAGCGAGCTCTTCCTGCACAAATCCTCTTCCTGCGCTCTGGCTCCGTTTCGGACTCCGCCGCCGGGATGCACGGGATTGGCGAGATTCAGTACAAGAATCTCTTTAACGGTCTCATGTTGAAACATATAGCTGCAGTCCCGATAGCGTTTTCCGGCAAGGGCAAAGGAATCCATATTTTCGCATCCGTGTCCGCAGCGGCCTCCCATCACAAGGGGCGGCTTAAATTCGGGACGATTGCTGTAAGCCTCCACATCATCCGGCAAGAGAACCTGTACCGTTTCCATCTCTTTGCGGGAGAGCTTCAAATTTACCCGCTTTCCCTGCTTCTCGTAATAGCCCTGCTCCAGTATCTGCAAGGTCTCCTGGAGCATATTGATTTCTATCTTTCTGTCTCTCATGACCGGACTCCTCTTCTCAGGTCTTCCGCCCGAGCTTATCCCACAGTGCGCTCAGACACTCCCCACAGTCTGTATCGTCTCGTAACGCTTGCCCACCTTGCGCCAGTGGATCAGGTCAAACCATCCCTCCACATAATCCGCCCGGCGGTTCTGATATTGCAGATAATAGGCGTGCTCCCACACATCCACCAGAAGCAGCGGCGTGTAGAGCTGCAGATCCGGCACATCCTGATTGGCGGTCTGCACGATGGAGAGCCTCCCCTCCCTGTCCGCCACAAGCCATGCCCAGCCGGAACCAAACTGCGACACAGCGGCCTGTTTCATCTGCTCCTTCCACTGCCTGTAGCTGCCAAAATCCCGGGCAATCGCCTCCGCCAAGGCTCCCGCGGGCTCCTGTCCGCAATTCCCCTTCATCATGTCAAAATAAAGCTCGTGATTGTAGACTCCGCCCGCATTGTTGCGGATGGCTGTCCGCGCAGACGCAGGCAGCTCCTCCGGTCTGGTCAGAAGCTCCTTCAGGCTCAGCTTCTGCAGCTCAGGGTAATCCGCCAGCGTCTTGTTCAGATTATCCACATAGGTCTTGTAATGCCTGTCGTGGTGAAAATGCAGCGTCTCCTCGTCCAATATCGGCGTCAGGGCGTCGTACTCATACGGCAGCGGCCGCACCACAAAGGGATAGATTTCCGGGGTCATTCTGTGTCCTCTCTTTCCGCATTTCTGCCATGCTCATGGGCAGCCCGCAGAGGATCGCCATACGATAAAACCTGCACAACTGCCCACAACTCCATCTATTTGGAATCTGCTGGTAGTATATGCAGGTTTTTCCTTTTCATTCAATGTGCGAACCGCAAAATTCCCCGTTTCCGGCCTTACAGCGCCGCAATGTCCACCAGCGTCAGCTCATTGCCCGCATTCTCCAGACTGGTCGCCAGCGCTCTGGCGGTATCCATGGCAGTAATGCAGTGGATTCCTGTCTCAATGGCAGTCCGGCGGATGAGGAAGCCGTCCCGGGATTTGTCGCGCCCCTGAGTGGGCGTATCGATGACCAGATCAATTTTATGACCCAGAATCAAATCCATCACCGTGGGAGACTCCTGCGAGATCTTATTCACCTTTCGAGCCTTCACCCCGGCCTCGTTCAATGCCGCAGCCGTACTGCGGGTGGCGTAAATCGTATAGCCCAGCCTCTCAAAGCGGCGGCCGATCTCAATGGCCTCGCCCTTGTCCGCATCCTTCACCGTGATGATCATCTGTCTGTGCCGGGGCAGATTCACGCCCGCGCCCAGAAACGCCTTGTAGAGCGCCTCGTGGAAATCCTTCGCAATGCCCAGACACTCGCCGGTGGACTTCATCTCAGGCCCCAGACTAATCTCCGCCCCGCGAATCTTCTCAAACGAGAACACAGGCATCTTCACCGCATAATACTGCGCCTCAGGCTGCAGTCCCGGCTCATATCCCAGTTCCCGGATGGTCTTGCCCAGAATCACCTCCGTGGCAAGGTCTACGATGGGAATGCCGGTGACCTTGCTGATATAGGGCACCGTCCGGGAGGAACGGGGATTCACCTCAATGACATAGACGTCCTCGCCCTGCGCGATAAACTGAATATTGATCAATCCCTTTACATGCAGCGCTTTTGCCAGTCTTCTGGTGTACTCCGTAATCTTATCCTTTATGAGCCTGCCGATGGTGGGCGCGGGATATACCGAGATGCTGTCCCCGGAATGCACGCCGGTCCTCTCGATATGCTCCATGATGCCGGGGATGAGAATGTCGGTGCCGTCGCACACTGCGTCCACCTCGATCTCCTTGCCCTGCAGATACTTATCCACTAAAATGGGATGATCCTGCGCGATGCGGTTGATGATCGCCATAAACTCTTCAATCTCCTCGTCGGAGATGGCAATCTGCATCCCCTGTCCGCCCAATACATATGAGGGACGCACCAGCACAGGATAGCCCAGTCTGTTGGCCACCTCTTTGGCCTCCTGGGCGGTGTAGACCGTGCCGCCCGCAGCGCGGGGAATCCGGGTCTCCTCCAGAATCCGGTCAAAGAGCTCCCTGTCCTCCGCCGCGTCCACATCCTCCGCCCTGGTGCCCAGAATCGGCACGCCCATTTTCATCAGGCTTTCTGTGAGCTTGATGGCGGTCTGTCCGCCAAACTGCACCACCGCTCCGTCAGGATGCTCCAGATTGACAATAGACTCCACATCCTCGGGAGTCAGAGGCTCAAAATACAGCTTGTCCGCAATATCAAAGTCCGTGCTGACCGTCTCCGGATTATTGTTGATGATAATCGTCTCATAGCCCGCCCGGGCAAACGCCCAGGTCGCATGTACGGAGCAATAGTCAAACTCAATCCCCTGTCCGATCCGGATAGGACCGGAGCCGAGCACCAGCACCTTTTTGCGCCCCACAGTCTCCCTCGCCTCGCACTCCCCGCCGAACACGGAATAATAATAGGGCGTGGATGCCGCAAACTCCGCCGCGCAGGTATCCACCATCTTGTAAACTGCCCGTATACCGTTTGCATAGCGCAGCTCCTTAACTTCCTCCTCCGTCCTGCCAGTGAGTCTGGCAATCACATTGTCAGGGAAACCGATGCGCTTTGCCTCCCGCAAAAGCTCTGTGGTCAGCGGCTCTCTCTGAAGCGCCTGCTCCATCTCCACCAAAATAGCGATCTTGTCAATAAACCAGATATCGATCTGAGTGATGTCATGGATTTCCTCATAGCTGATCCCCTTGCGAATCGCCTCGGCAATGACCCAGATGCGCTGATCGTCCACGCGTCTGAGGCGCTCTCGCAGTTCCTCAGCGGACAGGTCGGAAAAATCATAGCTCATCAGACAGTCCACATGCTGCTCCAGCGAGCGGATGGCCTTCATCAACGCCCCCTCGAAATTGTCACAGATACTCATGACCTCGCCCGTAGCCTTCATCTGAGTGGTCAGCGTCCGCTTGGCCGTGATAAACTTATCAAAGGGCAGTCTGGGAATCTTGACCACGCAATAGTCCAGCGCGGGCTCAAAGCTGGCGTAAGTCTTCTGTGTGATAGCGTTCTTAATCTCATCCAGCGTGTATCCCAGAGCGATTTTTGCCGCCACCTTTGCGATGGGGTAGCCGGTGGCCTTGCTTGCCAGCGCGGAAGAACGGCTCACACGGGGATTCACCTCGATGACACAATATTCAAAGCTGGTGGGATGCAGGGCAAACTGCACATTACACCCACCGGTGATCTCCAGCTCATCAATGATCTTCAGCGCAGAGGTGCGCAGCATCTGATACTCCTTGTCGCTTAAGGTCTGAGAGGGAGCCACCACGATACTGTCCCCGGTATGCACGCCCACAGGGTCAATGTTTTCCATGTTACACACGGTAATACAGTTGCCCGCACTGTCCCGCATGACCTCATATTCAATCTCTTTCCATCCCGCGATACAGCGCTCCACCAGCACCTGACCCACACGGGAGAGACGCAGCCCGTTCTCCAGGATCTCCTCCAGCTCCACCTGATTGTGGGCGATGCCTCCGCCGGAGCCGCCCAAGGTATAGGCGGGACGCAGCACCACCGGATAGCCGATCGTGTTGGAGAAATCAACGCCATCCTGCACATTCTCCACCACTTTTGATGCCGCACAGGGCTCGCCGATGCGCTCCATCAAATCCTTAAACTCCTGCCGTCCCTCGGCATTGCGGATGGTGGCTGCGGTGGTGCCCAGAAGCTTCACGCCGTGAGCCGCCAGAAAACCGGACTCCTCCAGCTCCATGCCGAGGTTCAATCCCGCCTGACCGCCCAGCGTGGGCAAAATGCTGTCGGGCTTTTCTTTCTCAATAATCTGCTCCAGAACCTTCACGGTCAGCGGCTCGATATACACCTTGTCCGCGATATCCTTGTCCGTCATGATGGTGGCGGGATTGGAATTCACTAAAATGACCTCCATCCCCTCCTCCTTCAGAGAGCGGCAGGCCTGAGTGCCCGCATAGTCAAATTCCGCCGCCTGACCGATGACGATAGGGCCGGAACCAATCACCATAACTCGTTTTACATTGGGATTCTTAGGCATCTTACTTCCCCTCCCTTCGAATCATCTGAATAAATCTGTCGAACAGGTAGCCGGAATCCTGCGGTCCCGGACATGCCTCCGGGTGGAACTGCACCGTAAAGATATTTTTGCCCGTGTAGGAAAGGCCTTCGTTGGTGCCGTCGTTTACATTGACAAAGGCTGGCGTCGCCACAGTCGCGTCCAGCTTTTCCATATCCACCACATAGCCGTGATTCTGGGAGGATATATAGACCCGCCCGGTGACAAGGTCTTTCACCGGATGATTGCCGCCCCGATGTCCGTATTTCATTTTATAAGTATCTGCGCCGGTGGCAAGCGCCATGAGCTGATGCCCCAGACAAATGGCAAAAATGGGAATGTCCGCGTCATAGAGCTTCTTAATCTCCGCGATAATGGAGGTACACTCCTTGGGGTCGCCCGGCCCATTGGAGAGCATAATTCCGTCAGGCGCATCGGCAAGTATCTCCTCGGCGGAAGTGAGCGCCGGGTATACCGTCACATCACATCCCCTCTCCGCCAGTGAGCGGGCAATGTTCGCCTTGGCTCCCAGGTCCAACAGTGCAATCCGCAGACCCGCGCCGTTCAATTCTCTCACCAGCGCAGGCTTCGGCTCGCGCACCCCCTGCGCATAGGCCTCTTTGTCAAAACGCGCCAGACCGGACAAAGGGCCGTTCTGCGCCAGCTCCACGGTTCCTTTTATGGTATATTTCTCAGCACAGGTCACCTTCTCCACCACCCTTCCCGTGGTATAGGCTTTTAATCTGGGCAAAATGGCATTCAGGTCATAATGCTCATCCGTAGTGATCATGCCATTCATGGTGCCCTTCTCGCGCAATATCCGGGTCAGCGCTCTGGTGTCAATGCCCGCGATTCCGGGCACGCCGTTTTCCTCCAAAGACTGCTGAATTGTCATATCACATCGAAAGTTGCTGGGAATGCGGGAGAGCTCCCTCACGATCAGGCCGTCCGGCCAAGGCTTCAAAGATTCCATGTCATCCTTACAGATTCCGTAATTTCCAATGAGCGGATAGGTCATACACACGGCCTGTCCCGCATAGGAGGGGTCGGTCAGCACCTCCAGATAACCTGCCATGGACGTGTTAAATACGATTTCACTGATAATTTCTCTATCTGCCCCGATATGCGTCCCGGAAAACACCATACCGTCTTCCAAAATCAAAAATGCCTTCATGCGTACTCCTCTCCCGGCCAAGCCTGTTTTATGCTCAAATTGATTTATTATAACACACAAAAAAACGGCGGGCAATATACAACCGCCGTTTTTTATTCATTTTTTATCTGCTATTTCAGTCCTCTACACTGCCATTTCCCAAACATACACAGATACTCCTGCGCCGCCTGTATAGATATGTTCAGCTTATTCTGCTGCAGACGTTTTGTCCAGTTTCCCGCAGGCCGCCCCTGCATTCCGGATGCCGCTCTCCTGCGGCTTATAATCTCCCGTATCTGCCGTCCGTATTCCATCTGGTCATACCGCATGATACGCCAGGGCATGGCATAGTCGATGGCTGCCTGTCTCATTCTCCGCAGTGCAATGCTTCCACCTGCCTGCGCAGCCCGCGGATCACTACCGCGCCCACGACAGCAGCCACCACGCCCACGGAGACATTGCTCACCAGCATCACGATGCCCACGCTCTCCGCTCCCAGCGAAGTAAATTTCTGTAACGCCCAGAGCACGGGGATGCGGAAGATAAACACCCGGGAAAAATTAATGACAAGCGTCAGCTTAGTCTTCCCCAAGCCATAGAGCAGGGACATGACCGAGGCGTTGATGCCCAGAGTCAATACACCCAGCGCCTCGTACTGATAGACATCCTTGATCAATTGATGAAATACAGGGTCGTTTCCATCGAATAATCCGGCAAGCGGCTCAAGAAACACCAGCGTCAACACCATAAAGAAGCCGCCGATGATCAGATTCAGCGCCAGCACGCGCCAAAAGGCCGCTATCGCCCGCTCCGGCTTTCCGGCTCCCATATTCTGGCTGATGATCGCCGCGCCGCCCTCCTGAATCCCGTTCTGCGGATTCGTGCCGATGCCGCCCAGATTGTTGGAGACGCCCAGCGCCCCCACCGTCAGTTCTCCATACATGACGCTCATGGCATTGACCACCGTCTTGCCAAAGGCAAAGGCCATTTTTTCCACCATCACGGGTAAGGACTGGCTCACCATGGGTCCCACCACCACCCTTTTCAGGGTCACCGCCCTCAGAGAAAATCCAAAGGCGTTGTCCGCATCCCGTAGGCTGCTGATCACGCCCAGCAGCGCCAGCATTGCCTGTGAGATCAGTGACGCCCATGAAATCATCACCAGATCCCCCTCCAGCACATATACAAAAAAGGCTGTCAATCCCAGCTTCACCGCTATCACCACAAAATTCAGATACATAATCTTTTGGGAATTACCCCGGGCGCGCTCCACAGAGATGTAGACCCCGTTGAACACCTGCACCACAATGCACACCAGCTCCACGCGGAAATAGGCGCAGCCCTCCGTAATCAGAGCTTCCGGAGTCCCCGCCAATGCCAGAAATTCTTCCACAAAGGGAAAAATCCCCGCAAGGATCGCCACTCCCGTCACCACGCATATCGCGTAGAGACTGCTGACCCGCTGTTTTACCATCCGGTAATCGCCCTCTCCGTAGGCGCGGCTGATCTTGATGCCGGAACCGACCGCAAGTCCGGCGCCTATGGAGCTCAGGAAAATACTGATCTGGGACAGATACGCCACCGCGGACACAGACTGGCTGCTGATATGGGAGGCCATCATCGTATCCAGTATCTTAAAGAGCTGGTTCAGGCTCTGATACAATGCCAGCGGCAGTCCCACGGATAAGAGTACCTTCCATAGACTGCCGTTCAAGCTTTCTTCTCTGAAATTTGCGTCTCTGCCGGACAATTCGGCTTTCACATCTGCCATAGCTGTTCCTGTCTGTAAACTTTTTGTGTCATCTTCGATAAAATCTCGGGAGGCTAATCTTTCATAACCAGATTTCTATACCACTCCAGAGCGTCCGTATAGGCGTTCTGCACCGTATCGTCATCCAGCTCCTTCAGGATCATCTGGCGGGACACCTCCTGCCAGTCTGCGCACTCATACTGCAGCATAAACTCATAGACAGGCGCCAGAATACCGCTTTGATCCAGCAGCGCTTTCCTGATTTCCCCGGTCACCTTCATATACTCCAGAGCTTCCTTCATGGGCTTTTCCAGGATCACATCCAACACGGAGAACAGTCCCATGAGGAACAGTTCGTCCTTCTGCATTGCCAGCCCGAATGCGCCCGCCAGATTCTCGGCAAAACGCGCGCGGAGCAGGGAGAGTCTGGTAATCTCACTGGGCTTATCCGCATATAATTCTCCTGCCACAGCCGTGTTGATCCATCTCTTTAATTCCTTCTGTCCCAGCATTGCCGCCGCATGCCGGATGCTGGCAATCTCGGAATTGACTGTCATGCGGTTTACCATGCCGAGCAGCGAAATGGTCAGAGCCGTGTCGCGCCCGATGATATCCGCCGCCCTCTGCAGATCAAAATCCTCCGCATTGACGATATTTAACAGTTCGATATAGTTGAGCTTTAAGGGAGCCACCTGATTGTCGCCCTTCGCCACCGGGAGACGGTAAAAGTTTCCCTCATACAGGCTGTAGCCGCCCTGTTCCACCAGCGACTCATAAATCTGCATGTCGTCAATATTGCCCGCGCAGAGCTTCACATTCGGAAAAAGCGTGCCAAAGTAAATCTTCGCCTTGTCGATGGCAATTTTACGATTGTTTAACAGCACATAGTCCATCAACGACAAAACTTCCCGATAGTTCTCAAACTCCGATACCGCCAGCTTGCGTATCGCCAGCTTATAGCCCTTCTCCTTGAGCTCCCTGAGGCGATTGATATACATTTCAATCGGAGGGATTGTGTTGTCAATCAAAAAGACAATCCGCTCCGGCGTGGCGCTGCACTGACTCTCCAAATCGGCAAACACAGAGATATTCGTCACGGGGACAAAGACCTCCTTGTCGTCCGCAAGAGTCTCCAGACCCACGCTGCGAACCAGCTCCAGCCCCTCCACCCGAGCCGCCCCGTCATGCTGTCCCGTTCCCTGCATGGCGGGATTCAGCAACAAATTATTCCTCTGTGTAAAAATGGAATACGCGCTCACCGACATTTTATCGTCAAAAAGCGGAATCAAAACTGCTAACATACGAACACCTCTCTCCTTTTATATAATGCAAAATAAATAATGCAAAATAATGCAAATGTATCCTAACGGAAATATTCCACACCGGACTCAAATATCTTCATATCCTGTTCTCCGTAGATGTTCATGGCCACCGCGCTGCCGCGTCTCTCAGCGTGTACCATCTTGCCGAAGCACCGCCCGTCGGGGGAAGTGATTCCCTCTATCGCGCAGTAGGAACCGTTGATATTGTATTCCTCATCCATACTCACATTGCCCTGAAAGTCCGCATACTGAGTAGCCACCTGTCCGTTCTCAAAAAGTTTGTCCAACCATTCCTTCGGAGCCACAAAGCGTCCCTCTCCGTGGGAGGCGGGATCACAGTAGGTCTGCCCCAGTACCGCGCCCTGCAGCCAGGGGGACTTGTTGGAAACCACCCTGGTGTAGGCCATCTTGGAAATGTGGCGGTTGATGGTGTTGAAGGTCAGGGTGGGAGAATCCGCCGTCTGACCGACGATTTCGCCATAGGGCACCAGCCCCAGCTTGATCAGCGCCTGAAAGCCGTTACAGATACCCAGCGCCAGACCATCCCGCTCATTCAACAGCTTCATCACCGCTTCCTTCATTCTCTCATTCTGAAAAGCGGTGGCAAAAAACTTCGCGCTGCCGTCCGGCTCATCACCCGCGGAAAATCCTCCGGGGAACATGATAATCTGCGCCTGTGCGATAGCCTTCTCATACTCTTCCACGGAGCTTCGGATATCCTGCGCGGTCAGGTTCTTAAACACCTTCGTGATCACATTTGCGCCCGCCCGCTCGAAAGCCTTCGCCGAATCATACTCGCAGTTGGTTCCGGGGAACACGGGGATAAACACCGTGGGCTTCGCCACCTTATGCTTACAGACATAAATATTTTCCGCCCTGTAGCATTTGCTCTCCACCGTGTCTTTGCTCCGCGCAGCCTTAGTGGGGAACACTTTTTCAAGTCTGGAGCTCCATGCGTTCAACGCCTCCTCCATGGCAATCTGCACGTCGCCCATGACAAACGCCGCATCCTCCGTCACCGTGCCGATGACTGTCACATCAAACTCAGAAGCCGTCAAAGCCGAAAGCTTCTCGGGCAATACCTCCGCCACGATGTCACCCAGAGCGTTTTCAAACAAATCGTCCGTGGTCACCTCGTCGGCAATCTTCACGCCCAGCTTATTGCCGAACGCCATCTTCGACAGCGCCGCCGCCACGCCTCTTGCATCTGGCGCATATGCAGACACCACCAGCTTCTCCTGCATCAGACCGCTTATAAAATCATACATATCCGCCACATCGTCATACATGGGGATGTCAAAATCATCTTTTTCTATTCTAAAGCGCACCAGCACATTGCCGGGCTGCTTCAATTCCGGAGTGATAATATCACCGCTCTTTGCCACGTCCACCGCAAAGGACACCAGCGTAGGCGGCACATCGATATCATTAAAGGTGCCGGACATGCTGTCCTTTCCTCCGATGGAGGGCAGTCCGAAGCCAATCTGCGCATCATACGCGCCCAAGAGCGCCGCAAAGGGCTGGCTCCAACGTGTGGGGTCGCCGGTCATCCGGCGGAAATACTCCTGAAACGTAAACCGAATCTTCCTGTAATCGCCTCCGGATGCCACAATCTTTGCCATGGACTCCACCACCGCATAAATCGCGCCGTGGTAGGGGCTCCATGAGGATAAATACGGGTCAAAGCCGTGAGCCATCATGGTGACGGTGTCGGTTTTGCCGTGCAGCACGGGGAGCTTTGCCACCATGGACTGAGTCTCCGTCAGCTGATACTTTCCGCCGTAGGGCATCAGCACGCTGCCCGCGCCAATGGAGGAATCGAACATCTCCACCAGCCCTTTCTGAGAGCAGACGTTCAGATCATTCAAAAGGGTCAGCCATGCCCCCTTTACATCTCCGGCCTCCAGACGCTCTCCCACTGCGGGCACCGCCCATTTATCAAAATAATTCTCCTCCTCCGAGGGGATATCCACCCTGACACAGGTCTCCTGATGCGCGCCGTTGGTGTCGAGAAAGGCTCTCTTCAGATTCACGATCTCTCTGCCGCGCCAGTTGAGCACCAACCTGGGCTCCTCGGTGACCACGGCAACCTCCACGGCCTCCAGGTTCTCCTCAGCCGCATAGCCCAGAAACTCTGCCACATCCTTCGGGGCGACCACCACTGCCATACGCTCCTGAGACTCGGAAATGGCAAGCTCCGTGCCGTCCAGTCCCGCGTATTTTTTTGGCACCTTGTCCAAATCCACCATAAGACCGTCCGCCAGCTCTCCGATTGCCACGGACACGCCGCCCGCACCGAAGTCATTACACTTTTTGATCAGACGGCTGACCTCCGCCCGGCGGAACAGCCTCTGGATCTTTCTCTCTGTGGGCGCATTTCCCTTCTGCACCTCCGCTCCGCAGGTCTCGATGGAGCTCTCCGTGTGAACCTTGGAGGAACCGGTGGCTCCGCCGCAGCCGTCCCTTCCGGTGCGTCCACCCAGCAAAATAATGATATCGCCGGGCTCAGAGGTCTCGCGCTTCACATTCTTTCTGGGAGCCGCGCCCATCACGGCGCCAATCTCCATTCTCTTCGCCACATAATTGGGATGGTAAATCTCCTTGACAAAGCCCGTGGCCAGACCGATCTGATTGCCATAGGAGGAATACCCTGCAGCCGCACCGCGCACAAGCTTCTTCTGGGAAAGCTTTCCCTTCAGGGTCTCGGACACGGGAACCGTGGGATCCGCCGCGCCTGTGACACGCATGGCCTGATACACATAGCCTCTGCCGGAGAGCGGATCGCGGATCGCGCCGCCCAGACAGGTGGCAGCGCCGCCGAAGGGCTCGATCTCCGTGGGGTGATTGTGGGTCTCGTTCTTAAAGAATACCAGCCACTCCTCCGTCTCCACATAGTCGCCGTAGTCCATCTCCACCGGGACGATGACCGAGCAGGCGTTGATCTCCTCGGACTCCTCCATATCGGCAAGCTTCCCGTCCTTTTTTAATTTGCGCATTGCCATCAGCGCCAAATCCATCAGGCAGACAAATTTGTCCTCCCTGCCCGCGAAAATCTCCTCTCTGGTGTCCAGATAGCTCTGATAAGTAGTCTCGATGGGGGAGCGATAATACCCCTCGCCAAACTCCACCTCCTTGAGCTCCGTGGAGAAGGTGGTATGACGGCAGTGATCCGACCAATAGGTGTCCAGCACGCGGATTTCCGTCATGGAAGGGTCACGTTTCTCATCATCATGAAAATATTTCTGAATATGTAAAAAATCTTTGAAGGTCATGGCAAGCCCCAGCGAGTCGTAGAGCTTTTTAAGCTTCTCCTCCGGCATATCGGCAAACCCCTCAAAAACCGCCACATCCGCAGGCTCGTCAAACACGGTGATCAGGGTGTCCGGCTTCACCATATCCGACTCTCTGGAATCCACGGGATTGATGCAGTAAGCCTTGATGCGGGAGAGCTCCTCCCCGCTGAGCTGCCCCTGTATCAGATAGGTCACCGCCGTCCTGATAACAGGATTTTCATTCTCGTCCAGAAACTGTATGCACTGCACCGCAGAATCCGCTCTCTGGTCAAACTGTCCGGGCAGAAACTCCACCGAAAACACATGTCCGTCCGCAGGGATATCAATGTTCTCCTCATACAGCTCGTCCACCGGCGGCTCCGCAAACACCGTCCGGCAGGCACGCTCAAACACCCCGTCCGAGACATTCTCCACATCATAGCGGATGAACTCACGGACTCTGTCCACCTGGATGCCCAGATAATTTTTCAGCTCCTCGTGCAGCTCCTTCGCCTTGACCGCAAAAGGCTCCTTTTTCTCAACATAGATACGCCTTACATTTCCCATGATTTTCTGTTTTCCTCCAAAATTCCAGCATAGCGCATGGCATTGACTGAATCAGTCATCCGCTCCAATCCCGCGCAGTATGAACATGAGCTCCTGATCCACCACATCCGATGTAATCCCTGTGGTCTGGGCGGAAATCTTGAGTCCTTCCAGCACAAACATGATGTTTCGGGCAGTTCCCGCGCAGTCGTCGCAGATAAACTCCCCGTTGTCCACCCCGGTCTCTATCAGCTTCTCAATCACCTTCACGGCGGAGTCAAACTGTTTTTTCAGTATATTATCCCGCTTGGGCAGATTATGCTCGAAATAGTATTCATATATCGCCTGCGTCAGCGTGTCCTTCCTGCGCAGTATCTCCTTCTTCTGCTCCTTCAAAAAGAGCAGCAGGATATCCACGGCCGTGGCATCCTCGGCAATACTCCCGGAAAACACATCGTCCGCCTCCTCGGTCTCAAGCTTCAAAACCTCCGCAAAAATCTGGCTCGTATTTTCAAAATAGAGATACAGACCGCCGCGACTGATATCGCAGGCCTCCACAATGTCCTTCATGGTCACCTTCTTGAAGCCTTTCTCCATAAAAACTCTTCTGGCCGTCTCCACAATATAGCGCTTCTTCTGTACTGATTTGTCACCCATCTAAAATCCATGCCTTTCTCGAATCTGTAATCGCCTACACCCCCTGGGGCTTGTCCTTCTTATCCCAATACTTTATAATCTCACTCATCTGTCGGATAACAAGATAAAAAATCTGCTCCTGCACCGCCTCGCTCCAAAGCGTGCCCTTGGTCTGTCCGCCCAGAACGTATTTGGACAAAATACCGCAGAGGATTCCCCATTCCCTCAGCCCCGCGTTCTGGATCAGCCTGCGCTCATCCCCATGGCTGCGTATATGATTGCGGGTATATATGTAGCGATAGTTGCGATCCATAAAAATCGTCTTTTTGGCATCCCGCACAAAATTCAGCAGCGTGCTGTCATACACCGGAAAGCTCAATACATGCTCGCCCACCTCCGCGCCACTGTAATTCCTGCTGGCGCTCTTGCCCGCGCTCTGCTCCAGCCACGGCAGATAGCGCAGAAGAGGCGCAAGCGCTGCCTTATACTCCTCCAACTGACGCTGCCTGTACTCTATTTCCTGTTCCATTTTTCCAACCTCCAGACCTCTATCGCAGAAAATGACACATATGTATTTTTATTTTATCACATTTTTAATAAAAGTACAGTAGAAAATTTATGTGGTTTTGTAGTATACTAGAGCTGGAGGTATTATTATGGCTGGAATTACACTTGAAAAAGGAAAAGCAATTTATACATATGGGCAGCCCATGACCGCTCTGCATCTGATCACCGACGGCAAAGTGCGGGTGGACTATCCCGGGGGATCTTATATTCTGAGCAGGGGCGATATCATCGGTATCTGTGAGATTTGTTCCGAGATACATTTTCTGAACTATACCGTGCAGGAGAACGCAACGCTTCTGACCTACCCCCTGTCGAGCGTCAATGTGCTGAGCGATCTGCTGCAGAAAAGTGCGGATGTGGCGCGCTTCTTTCTGCTCTCCGCCTGCCGCCAGATCAACACATTGCAGAATCGTCTCTCCCTGTCCGAGGTCACCTGCAGCGGCCTCTACCGCAGTCTGATGGACGATTATGAAAAATATCGGACTATCTGTGAGCGCTATCTCTTAAAGCCCCGCAGTCTGGACGGGCTTGAGGAGCAGACTGCCTATCTGGAGGAGGAGACCGACGAGTTCTGGCTGAACGGCTACTATCTGGGACTTGCTCACATTTACGCCGGTGAACATTTCAAAGAATTCATCCAGGAATCCTCCGTGTCCATGGGCGTGCTCCACCGGGGCAGCCTGGATTTCCAGAATATCTGGACGGAGCTTGAGGAGCGTTTTCGATATCAGCAACAGATATCCGCCTTTTATTTTAATGAGGGCGGCAACGATTTGTTTGATTTTTATGTTTCTTTATTTAATAAGCTGGACTCCGGCTGTGAGGATAAGCCCGGTCTGTTGAATGACATCCGCCGCATGAAGGAACAGTTTGAGAACAAGCTTGTCATTTCCAGCGAACAGGCGGAGCAGCGCATGCAGCAGTTCACCGACAGCCTGAATCTGAACGCGGGCGAGACGGAGCAGTCCGCCGACGACCTCTCCACAGAGCTGACAGGCTCGCTGAATGTCATTCTCGATTTTGCGGGAGATAATCTGGGCATCGCCGACTCCTTCCGCAAGCACGTGGTAGCCTACAGACATCTTCCCGACAAAAGCTCCGCGGAAGATAAGGTGTGTGCGCTGCGCAGGGCGCTCACGGAGGAATTTTATGTGCTCTACACCGCGGTCTTCGAGCGGACGCTGCATGAGGACGACATTCCTGCGCCTGTATGGATGTTCCTCTATTTTGGCTATGTGGACGAGGAACTTGCCGGCACGGAAAATGCCGAGAAGCTCCGCCGCATGGCTGCCAATATGACGGACACGGGGGAGTTTGGCCTCTACACCTTCTATCACTGGCTGATGGCAATCTTCGAGGGGCGGAAGGAGCCCAGCCGCAACGAGTTCGATCAGGATTACACAGACTTTATCCATAAGCAGAAGCTCACTGGCAATATCACGGAGACTGACCTCATGGAACTGGAGAGCAACAGCATGAGCAAGGTCAATTACGAGCTGCAGAATCTCTTCCCTGCCGTGAACAAGATAACCTTTGGACGCCCCGCCACCTTCTGCCCACTTTTTGTGAAGGAAAATGCCCTGAAGGATCTGGAATCCGCCTATGTAAATGTCACTAAGATGGTGAAGGCCATTGAACAGGTCCGCCGGGTGGATTTCTCCGCGTTCTACAGAACCGGGCTCGATATGGATCACATAGAAGTTATGGGCAAAACGGACATCCACACGGAATATCTGCCTGACATCATCCTGCTCCCCAACATGGGCATCCGCAGCGTGATGTGGCAGGAAATCGAGGGCAAACGGCGCAACACCCACGGCAGAATGTGCTTCTCCATCTTCCACATGGAGGATCTGAACACTTCCTTCCTGCGCCTGACCGGAGAATTCCGCTGGGAGCTCTGCAAGCGTATACAGGGCGGCCGCTGGAATGACATCAGCGAACGCTCCCTCACCAGCGAGTATTTTGACTACATCCAATTCTATAAAAAGAATCACGACCTGAGCACAGAGGCAAAGGAGCGTGTGCGCTCGGGGCTTTTGCAGTCCAAAAACAGCTTCAAGGAAATGTTTGTGCGCGACTATATGCAATGGGTATTATTCGAGGGCAGCGGTTCTCCCAGACTGAACAAGGTGGCGAGGAAGATTTTCTTCACCTACTGCCCCTTTACCTCGGCAATCTGCACCCAGCTGGACAGCAATCCCATGTATGCCGAGCTATTGGCACAGCACAGAATGCGGAGTGCCCAGAAGCGCCACCAGTTAGACGTGCTCCGTCAAAAGCTGCTCAACTCAAACACTCCCATCCCAGACACACTGGAACAGGAGCGCGAATACTACAATATATAGTTATCAAAGTCAATTCAAATATTCTGCAAAAAACTGTTCCAGCTTATCAAAGGGAATTGCTGATTTTCCGCCTCCGTCATACAGATCCGTGTGAACCGCATCCGGGATGATCAGCAGTTCCTTATTGTCCGCATAGGGATTATCCTTCACCATGGCCGCATATGCGTCGCGGCTAAAGTAGCAGGAATGTGCCTTCTCACCATGCATTACCAGAACGGCGCTGCGGATTTCATTGCTGTATCTCAAAATGGGCTGATTCATAAAGGACATGCAGCCAACCACATTCCAGCCGCCATTGGAATTCAGCGAGCGCTTATGATAGCCGCGGTCAGTTTTATAGTAATCGTAATAATCTGCCACGAAGAACGGTGCGTCCTCGGGGAGGGGATCCACAACGCCGCCTCCCAAGGCATATGTGCCATTCTTATAATCTACCAGTCTCTGTGCGTTCATGGCTGCCTTCTTCGCATATCTCGCATCAGCGGAATCCTCCGAATCAAAATATCCGTTTGCGTTGACGCGGGTCATATCATACATGGTGGATGCCACCGTCGCCCTGATACGGGTGTCCAGCGCGGCTGCGTTCAGCGCCATGCCTCCCCAGCCGCAGATGCCGATAATACCAATCCTCTCCGGGTCAACATTGTCCTGCACGGAGAGGAAATCCACCGCCGCCTGAAAATCCTCGGTATTAATATCCGGCGAAGCCATATATCGGGGCTCGCCGCCGCTCTCGCCCGTATAGGAGGGGTCAAAGGCAATCGTGAAAAATCCCCGCTCCGCCATGGTCTGGGCGTACAAGCCCGCCGCCTGCTCCTTCACCGCCCCGAAGGGGCCGCACACCGCGATAGCTGCCAGCTTACCCGAAGCCCCCTTCGGCTCATACAGATCAGCCGCGAGGGTAATGCCATAGCGGTTGTGGAAAGTTACTTTTCTGTGATTCACCTTTTCGCTTTTTGGGAAAGTTTTATCCCATTCCTGTCCCAATTTCAGATTTTCCATAATAATCCATCCCTTCTCCGTTTTCTTAATTGTAATGAATCATCCCAGAAATATCAAATATTTGTTTTCTATATCAGGTTATTCTTGATTAGAATATCTGCTTTTGATATACTATACCTGATATCCGACCCATACACAGCCTGTATTGTTATACAAACTCGGAGGTGTTACAATGGAAATTCGTGTGCTGCGCTATTTTCTGGAAGCCGCCAGAGAAGAAAGCATTACCAGAGCGGCAATCCGGCTGCATGTTTCACAGCCCACGCTGTCAAAACAATTGAAAGAATTGGAGGAAGAGCTGGGGCAGAAGCTGTTTGTCCGCACCAATTACAGCATCCGGCTGACAGACGCCGGGATGCTGCTGCGCAAACGCGCAGAGGACATTCTGGATATGGTGGATAAAACAACCGACGAGTTCCGGTCTCTGGAGGAGGACATTGCGGGAGACATTCATATCGGCTGCGCGGAATCCGACGGCATCAAATATTTAGCCCGCTGCTTTCATACCCTGCGCGAGAGCCATCCCCGCATCCGCTATCACCTGCACAGCGGAAATACGGAGGACATCGCCGGACGTCTGGACAGGGGCATCCTGGACTTTGCCGTCATTGTGCAGGATGTGGATCTGTCAAAATATAACTATCTGGAACTGCCCTACACCGACAGCTGGGGCATCATCATGCGAAAGGACAGCCCTCTTGCGCTCAAAAAGACTATTCAGATGGAGGATTTATTGGATTTGCCCCTGATTTGTTCCCAACAGGGTATGATTGTGGATTATCCAAAGTTTTTTGGAGAGAAAGTGGACTCTTTGAATGTGGTTGCAACCTTTAATCTTGTCTATAACGCCGCCGTTCTGGTGCGGGAAGGCTTCGGATATGCCTTTAGCTTTGACAAGCTGGCGGATACCGGAGCGGACAGCGAACTGTGCTTCCGCCCGCTGTCCCCGGCTCTGGAGAGCAAAATGTATGTAATCTGGAAAAAATATCAGGTATTTTCCCCTGCGACAGAACTGCTGCTGACGGAAATGAGGGAACAGTTCTCTCAAAGGCCAAAGCCCCACGTCATATAAAAACGCCGTGCATCCGGTGAACCGTCTGCACAGCGTTTGTTTACTCCGCAAGCTTTATTATTTCACGATTTTCAGGCTTTCTGCGCCTTTTTAGCAGCCTTGGCTGCCAGCGCCTTGTCCGTGGGCTTTACCATAAACAGACAGATCAGCAGCGACAGGATGTAAAGCGCTATGGTAGCATACAGCACGCACTGATACCCGGTGGGATTCACCTGAAGCACCTCCACGGTTCCGTCCGCCAGCAGATGTTCTATCTGCTTTACCTCGCCGAAAGTGTTTACAATCCAGTTTGCCATCTGATTGCCAGTGAGCCCCGCCACGCCCCATGCGGAAAGCGTCAGGCCGTGGATTGCGCTGATATTGCCCATGCCGTAATGGTCGGATAAAAGCGTGGGCACATTGGAGAAGCCGCCGCCATAGCCTGCATTTACCACAAAAATCAGAGCCAGAACCAGGATCGTCAGCAATATATTGCCCTCGCCGTTTTTGATGCCGCCAGTGAGTATTACCAGACCGGTAAATACGATGGACAGCACAAAAATCAGCTTGTAAATCGTATTTCTGTCCTTCATGGTATCAGCCCATGCAGAGAAGCCCAGGCGGCCGCCCGCATTGAACACGGCAGACACGGTGGAAATCACTCCCACGAAGCCGGCCAGCCCGATACATTTCACAATCATTTTCTCCTGAGAGATCAGAGCCAGTCCACAGGTGATATTCAGATAGAACATAAGCCAGATACCGATGTAATTCGTCACAGGCTTGGACTTGATAACCGTCATCATGCTCTTGCTCTTATCCTTGGTCTGCGGCTCATGCCAGCCCTCAGGCTTCTTTAAGAGCAGATGTCCCACGAACATCATCACAAAATACACCAGAGCCAGGATCACGAACATCTTGTAGATGCCGCCCGATCCCAGATTGTCCAGCATGGCCTGCATGATAGGGCTTGCAATCGCCTTTGCCGCGCCAAAGCCCGCCACCGCAAGACCGGTAGCCAGACCTTTTCTGTCCTCAAACCACAGCATCAGCGTCTTTACCGGCGACAGATAGCCGGTTCCCAGACCGATTCCCATGATAAAGCCGTAACACACATAAATACCGATCAGAGCAACCATACTCCCCTGATGAAGACCGCCATAATAAATAAAGAAGCCGGTGCCCGCCATGCCTACCGCAAAACAGACTGCCGCAATCAATGAAGATTTGTGGATATCCTTCTCCACCACATTGCCCAGAAATGCCGCCGACATTCCCAGGAAAAAGATGGCAAAGCTGAACGCCCACTCCGTTGCGCCCTTGGAAAAGCCAATGTAATCAGCAATCTCCTGACTGAAGATAGACCAACAATAAACCGTACCGATACTGCAGTGTAAAAGCAGTGCAGGAATCGCCGCGCGAACCCACTTATTGGTGCGCCAGCCGCCCTTTTTTGTGTTGTTTTCCATAATTCATCTCTTCCTTTGCTGTTTATTTTTTATCTCTATAGCTAATAATAGGCGGTATTATTATACACCTGCAATATTCTACTTTCAACTACAAATTTTTTATAATGCCACGGCCGGCATATCGGTCTGCAAGGTTTAACAGATGGGAGCAATATACCCCATCTGAATAGCCTTTGTCACCGCTTCAACGGATGAGGTCACACCCAGTTTTTCAAAAATATGCTGTAAATGATTTGAGACGGTGCGTTCACTGATGTAGAGCATATTTGCAATCTCCTTCCGCTTCTTGCCGCACGCTGTAAGCTGTAAGATTTGCTTCTCGCTGTCCGTCAGTCTCTCGATGCAGGGAATATCCTTATCAAAAATAGTTGCGCCCTCTGTTATTTTCATGACAAGAGTTATCAGTTTATCGGGCTCAATGTTTTTATTGATAAATCCTTTTGCACCTATTTTCTTTGCTTCGCTTCGATACACGGGCAGATCGTACCCCGATAAAACCACAATCTTTTGCTCCGGATAATTGTTCAGTATCTGCTTTGCCAATTCTAAACCATCTTCAGAGGTTATATTTTTTAAGTTTATATCCATGAGAATTATATCCGGCTGCTTGTCTGCAATGAAAGCATTTATCAGAGCAATATCATGAATACTCTCAAAGGATTCAATCTCTGAGCAATCCGATAACGCAATCTCCAGGCTTTTTGCAAATAAAATATGGTCATCGACCAGTAAAATATTGATAAGAATCATCCCCTTTCATTGGTATTGCGATTTGTATGCAAATCCCATGCGGCACATTATCTGATATCGTTATAGACCCCTCCATCACATTGATACGCTCCGCAATATTGGCAAGCCCTCTGTGCTCTGATGTGGCAGTCGGGCTGAGCGCATCTGCTGCAGCAGTTCCATCATCCCGCACGCTCAACAGGATGAGCCCTTTTTCCTGTACCAGAGTGATCCATGCCCTTTCGCCCGTTGAGTGTTTATAGACATTTGTGACAAGCTCCTTTAGCAGACGAAATACGAAAATATTATATGGCTCGACCAGAAATAAAGAATCGGGACACTCGAAAGTAATGCATATATTGCGATGTGGAAAACATTCCGAAACAGCTTCCAGTAAGTTTTGATAATTTTCTCTGATTGTCAGTCCCGGAAGCAGCATGGGGTGATAATCCTGCATCTGTCTGCGGATATACCTGTTCATATTGTCAAGCGTATCTGCGATGATATTCCGTATATCAGACTGGTCGGCTTTATTCATCATGTTTTTTACCGAGAGCAGATCTTGCAGAATATCATCATAAGTTTTCGTTACTTCTTTTGCTTCTAACAAGATAGACATTATTCCAACCTCCTTATGATTTAATAAGGTGATTGTACTGTTTTTTCACACAAAAAAAAATGAGTAAAACAGGCAAAGTTTTTGCATGAGATACTCATTTGATTCCCTTATTATCCCGTCAGGCAGCCATCAGCAGATAAATCACCGTGAGCAGCAGCCCCACGCAGAACAGCAGCAGTCCAAACGAAAGACTTCTGCCTATGATGAGGCTGTCCTCCTCCCACTCCTGATAAATCAATGCAAATTTGTGCTCATAATCCACGTTTCGCGGGTTCTTGCGCCAGACGCTGCGATTTCCCAGCCGCTGCAGCTCATTGCCCACGCAGCCCGCCATATGGGTAAGGCGGTTGCCCTCCAAAAGCTCCACGGGAAGCTTGCTGTCCCGATAAATTGTCCTGCGCAGACACACGACTACGGCGTCCACCAGACTGTCAAGCACACGGCAGAACACGCCGCACACAAAAGGCAGCGCGTGCAGAATGACCGGGCGGTACACCAGATTCTCCAAATCCAGCCAGCGATTCCATCTGTTGACATAGACTCTTGCATCGCCCTCCCGCTTCATGAGCAGCAGGCGCACCACAAGCAGATATACCACGATCCCGATGCCGATCGAGATACCCGCCCCCTTGAGATTCTCCATACCAAACCAATCCATCACAGGCTCTCCGCCCTCTGCCGTGGCGGTTTGCAGTCTCACTGCCGCCCCACCCGCAAAAAGGCTCTGTCCCATATCCGCCAGTCTGCCCATCACTACATCCGGCATAAAGCCAAAAATGGGCAGCAGGGACGCACCCACGGCCAGCACTCCGCCGCTGACCCTGTTCATATAGCGACCTTTCATGGCATCAAACTGACGCTGTGTTTTCGGATTCTGATTCTTTTCTATAAAGAGCGCCACATAGAGCTTGGTCATATAAGCCACCGTCAGACCTCCGCTGATCAAAAACAACCACTCCACACCCTGCAGCACTCCCGCTGACACCGGACTGACCACCCTTCCTTCCGCAACCATCCGGGTAAACTCCACGATGCTTTCATGCAGCAGGGTCTTACTCACATAGCCGTTCCAGAGCGGTATGCCGCCAATTCCGAGCGCCCCCATGAGAAAACAATAATTGAGCAGGGGCTTCTTTCTTCCAAAACCTCTGATATCATTGAGATCCAGCTTATGGAGGTTCATAAATACCACGCCCGCGGACAGGAACAGAACCAGCTTGATCAACGAATGATTGACCATATGCAGAACCGCGCCCCGCACTGCCGACGCATTCTCCTCACCCAAAAGTCCTGCCAGTCCCACGCCCACCAGCACAAATCCAATCTGGGACACGGAGGAACAGGCAAGCGTCCGCTTCAAATCCACAGAAAACAGCGCCAGCAGAGCGCCCAGCGCCATCGTCAGCACACCCAGCACCAAAATCAGCATCCCCCATGTCAAATCCCCGCAGAATACAGTGGCAGTCAACAGGAGAATCCCAAACACACCGGTCTTGGTCAGCACACCGGACAAGAGCGCCGAAGCCGGAGCCGGAGCCACCGGATGCGCTTTCGGCAGCCAGATATGAAGGGGAAACGCGCCCGCCTTTGCGCCAAATCCAAAGAGCAGACATAACCCTGCCACCGGCAGCAGACGGCTGTCCGCACCATAGAGCAGAAAGAGACCCATGAGCATCACCAGACCGCCGATAACGGACACACCCAGATAGGTATTCGCCGCCCGCAGCGACTCTGCCCTCTCATCATGCGCCACCCACGCAAAGGAGGCCAGAGACATGATTTCAAAAAAGATGAAAACCGTGAAGAAGTCCTGAGCCAGAAACACGCCCTCCGTGGCTCCCAGAGTCAACAGCAGAAAAAAATAATACCGATTTCGATTGTGATAGTGCACAAAATATTCTTTGGAAAAAATCGTGGTCATAAACCACATAAAAGCTGCCACCGTGCCGTAGAGCACCCGAAAACCATCCATCCGGAAGCCAAGACCCCTGCCACAGATTTCAGGAATACGCGCCGCGCCACAGTCCACACCTCCCATAGTCAGGGCGAATAAAAACAGGAATACGGCAAACTCCAGACCACAGCATACAAACACAAAGCAGTCGCGCCCGTCCTTATACCGCCGCCCGATCAGCCAGCCCACCGGCGCCGCCGCCATGGGAGCAAACACCGCCACATAGGTCAGCAGATACAGATGATTTAAAATCAAGCTTGTCATTTTTCAAATCCTCCTGTTCAATATACGCCCATTCTGCCTTAATACGCGCTCTCCGACACCTGTGTCAAAAAGGCTGTCACATGCGCGGAATGCAGACCAAAATACACCATAAATACCACAAAGACAATCAGCGGCAACAGCATTTTCCAGTCAGGATCACGAACCCCTTCCCAGTGAGAGGTATCCTTCGCGATGTTTTGCATGGATAATCTGTCCGGGAAAAACGCCCTGACTACAATAGTCAACATATAGATTGCCGTGAGCAGCGCACTCACCAGCAGGCAGCCGACGCCCGCATAAGCCAGCGGACTGCCGCTCTCCACCGCCGCGGACGCCAGATTCCATTTGCTGACAAATCCCGCAAGACCGGGCACCCCCATCAAAGCCAGAGCAGACATCGTAAAGCACCCGAACACCACCGGCATATGATACCCCATACCGTCCAGCTCATGGACATACTGCTTTCCCGTCTGATGCATGACTGCTCCCACACAGAAAAACGAGCAAATCTTGATTACCGCATGAAAGACCAGATGAGTCAATGCCCCCGCCATGCCAAGAGGCGTCATGAGCAGCACTCCAAACAGAATATAGGAGAGATTACTGATGGTGGAATACGCCAGCCTTCTCTTGATATGGGTCTCCTTCACCGCCCGGCTGCAGCCATACACAATCGTAAACAGCACAATCGCAAGCAGCACCTCCTGCGCCCAGGTGCCCCGCACAAAATCCGCTCCGAAGCTGTAATAGGTCAGCCGGATGATGGCAAACGCGCCAGATTTCACCACAGCCACCGCATGAAGCAGGGCAGTCACCGGCGTGGGCGCCACGCTGGCCTGAGGAAGCCATGCGTTGAAGGGACAGACCGCCGCCTTCACGCCAAAGCCTAAAAACGCCATGACATAAACCAGCAAAAGGACATTTGTCCGCTCGCCGATTTTGCCCAAATCCAACACACCGCCCGGCATAAAGTCCGCGGTGCCGCCATAGACAATCACAAAAATCAGCCCCAGAAAGGCAAACGCCGCACCGCCCAGAGAATAGCACAGATACTTGCGGCTCGCCAGAATAGCCTCCCGCGTCAGGGTGTGCATCACCAGAGGAACCGTCACCAGCGTGAGCAGCTCATAGAAGCAGTACATTGTCATCAAATCCGAGGCAAATGCAATCCCCAGCGTCACGCCGTAAGTCACCGTGTAGAACAAAAAGAAGATTTTCTCATGCTCCTCCTTTGTCATATATGTGAACGCATAGAGCGTTGCAAGCGGCCACAATGCGCTGACCAGCCCTGCAAACACCGTGCTCATGCCATCCACATGGAAGCTGATGGAGAGATCTCCCGTAAAACGCGCCAACACAAAGACGCTGTCCTGACAATACAAAAGCAGATACCACACCAGCACACTGTTCAGGATCACCAGACTCTCCAGAAAAATTTCCATGTGAGCCCGCTTCCGAAAGGGAAGCAGAGGAACCAAAATTCCAGCTATCATAGGAATCAAAATCACAGCTAATATCATATCGAGCCTCCTCCCTGGAATGTCACGAATGGCACTACTTTGATAATCCATTTCGCCATTCCGTCCATAACCACGCCCGGCCAGAGTCCCAACAGCACCGAGAGCGCCGTGAGGATCAATATCGGTACATTCATAAGCGCCGGAGGCTCCCGCTTTTCCAATTTGCTATGATCATAATCCGCCCCGGGAAAAAATCCCGCTATCGCCGGTGGCAGCAGATACCCCGCCGTCAGCAGAGCACTGACCAGAAGCACTGCCGGCCCCAGCAGCGCAAAAAGCTCATCCCCACAGGAAAGTCCGCCCATCGCCAGATACCATTTGCTCATAAAGCCTCCAGTGGGCGGCAGACCGATCAATCCCATGGATGCAATCGTATAACACCACATCAATACCGGCATCTCCTTCCCGATACCGCGAAGCTCCGACACCCGGGTCTTCCCCGTCTGCAGGATAATGGCGCCCGCACATAAAAAGAGCGCGGCCTTTACAAAGCCATGGCTGAGCACCTGCAAAAGACTCCCCATCAGCCCGTCGCCATTCATAACCGCCAGTCCAAACATACAATAAGAAACCTGACTCACCGTGGAGTATGCCAGACGCTTCTTCAAGCCATCCTCCCGATACGCCAGCATCGAACCCATAAACACCGTGAGCAGCGACAGCGCAAGCCATGCCCGCTGCACCCAGCTTCCCTGTAGGAACGCCGCGCCGAAAATATAATAGACCACGCGCAACAGTCCCAGCACGCCCGCCTTCACGATCACGGCGGACAACACCGCGGATGCCGGAGCCGGAGCCACCGGATGCGCCGCGGGAAGCCACGCATGCAGGGGAAACATGCCCGCCTTCACGCCAAAGCCCAGTATCATCAAGAACGCAGCGAGCAGTAAAATCCCCGTAGACCCCGCCGCCTCCGCGGACAGCACGCCGCCCTCCGCAAACTGAAGCGTCTCACTGTATCTGTATACCACATAAAGCCCGAACAGCACCATATACGCGCCGCACAGAGAATAAAACAGATACTTTAAGCCCGCTATCACCGACTCATGCTTTTGATTGTGCAGCACCAAGGGCAGCGAGGACAGGGTCAAAAGCTCGAAAAACAAATAATAAGTAACCAGATTACCCGCAAAACAGAGCGCATACAGTACCCCCATCACCATCAGATAAAACCCGTAATAACGCTTTTCATGCTCCTCATGCCCCATATAGACAAACGAAAAAATTCCCGCGCACAAAAAGACAATGGTCGCCATACCCGCAAACAGCGCCCCCATGCCGTCAATGCGAAGCTCCAGCGCCAGCGTCTCCGTCAACTGCAGCAGCCTGCAGGTCACACCCGCTCCCCGCCACAGCGCTAAAGCCGCAAGCCCCGCCGACGCCGCAAAGCAGACGCCCACCGTACACAACAGCCGCCTTCTGTGAGAAAATTCCCGTCTCACCAGCAGGTACAACCCGCTGACGATGGGAAACGCTATGGACAGCCAGATGAAAGCCATGACACCACCTCCTTATGCAAACATGCCGAGCCCCTGCCCAATCATGTCCACGATAGGCTGGGAATTCACTCCCAGCACAATATTCAACACAATAAAACCAATCAGCGTCGCCACATAAAGCCACCGACTTTTGCCCGGATGCCCGCCGCTCTCAGAAGCCGCACCCACCGGCGTATAGAGGCGGATCACCGTCTTCATGAAATAAATGGCGTTTAAAATCGTACTGATTCCCAGCACGATCAGCGCAGGCAACATCTTACCGCTGTTTTGCACCGCGGCCTGGGCAAACAAAAGCTTGGAGATAAAACCGGAAAACAGGGGCACACCCACCATGGACAAAGCACCCGCCGTAAATGCCACGCCCGCGCAGGGGTCGCGATAGCCCGCCCCCGTCAAATCCTCAAACTTACGGCTCCCCCCCGACACATCCGTGAGCCCCACCGCAGAAATAAACAATAAGGACTTTGTCGCCGCATGGGACAATATATGGAACACGCTCGCCACCATGGCAACCTGCGTCCCCATACCGATACCCATGAAAATGTAGCCGATCTGCGCCACAGAGGAAAACGCCACCATGCGCCGGATATCATTCTCCCGGATAGCGCTGAGCGAGCCGAAAATCATGCCCATGAGCCCAAATACAAACAAGACATTGACAATATGGCTGTCATGGAATACCTCAAATCCAAAAACCCTGTAAATCAGCTTAATCAGCAGGAAAATATATCCCTTGGACACCAGGCTCGACAACATTGCCGCGGAGGACGCCGTGGAATAACCGTATGCGTCCGGCAGCCACGCATGGAACGGAAACAGCGCGCTCTTGATGGCAAGTCCCGATGAAATCAGCCCGATAGTCACTAACAGAGGCATGGAATACAAATGGTTCTCCACAAGATAAGCCACCTGCTCCCGCATATTGCTCATCAACAGATGCCCCGTCAGATCATAGAGCACACACAGACCCATGAGCAGCAGACCCGAGCCCAGAAGGCTCATAATCATATACCGCACCGCCGCCTCGATGGTTCTGCCCGTCTCCCGGATCATAATCAGACCGCAGGCGGTAATCGTATTGATCTCCACAAACACATAGGCGGTAAAAATATCATTCGTGTATACCAGCGCCAGCAGCGAGCTCAGAAGCAGATTCACCAGAATATAATACAGATTCTGCTTTTCCTCCGCCACCTCCGTCAATAGCTTATGGGCGCCGCCCAGCATGGACAGGAGCATTATAATACAGAAAAACAGCGCCATGCCCGCCTCCAGCACACCCGCCCGGATTTCGTTGCCCCATGGCGCGGGAAAATGCCCCATCATGTAGACATAGCTCTCTCCCGTCCCCAGAAGATATAAAAGCAATACCAGCGACAAGACGCCCACCACCGCGATGACCGCCCTATTTACCCACTTGGCAGCCCGCCCCGGCAGCACCGAGGACACGATTCCGGCAAACATGGAGAGCATAATGGAGAAAAACGGAAAATTTCGGATGAAATCCTGATTGAAATCCATTATACCCCCTCCTTTTTCAACAAAGTGGATATCTCGTCCAAATCCAGCGTGTGATATCTGCGATAAAGGCGGATAGTCAAAGACAACATCAGCGCGGACACCGACACGGACACCACGATACCCGTCAGCACCAGGCCGCTGGGAATGGGATTGATATAGGCCTCCACCGACTGCACCCCGTCCACCACAATGGGCACACCGCGCCCGGCGATATATCCCTTCTCCGCCAAAAATAAATAGATGGCGGAATCCATGATATTCAGACCGATGATCTTTTTAATCAGATTCTTATGCAATAACAGATTGGCAAAACCGATGACAAAGAGGATCATCGCCACAGCCTCCCCATAATTGACAAACAAATTTCCCATTGGAAATCCCTCCTACTAAAAATCTCCCTTGCGGAACATCACATAAAAGGTGTACATCGTGCAGGCCACCACCATGCCCACACAGATATTTAACAGAAAAATCAGCCCGCTGCTCAGAATGGCTCCGGGAGTCCCCAGGGGGATGTGGCTCTCCAGATGATTCGCCCCCGTGAAAAACGAGTAGCTCTTGGCCAGACAATAGGTAGTCAGCGCAGCAAAGCTCACATATTTATAAACCTTTTCCGTAAACAGCTTCTCCGTCCGCTCAAAACCGAATGCGCTCAGATACAGGATCAATCCCGCGCCGATGATGGCTCCCCCGGAAAAACCGCCGCCCGGAGAGAGATGACCATTTAAAATCACATAGATGCCAAAGAGAATGATGATCGGCACCAGCACCGTGGCGGAAGCCTGCAGAATCGCATCCTCCTTCGGCTCCAGCAGCCTGTCGCTTTCTATCTCCTCCGCCCTGCCGTCCTTGCCCTTTTTCTTCATATGCAGCAGGATCAGCACCGTAGTCGTGGCGGCAAAGAGCACATTGGACTCGCCAAACGTATCAAAGGCCCGGTAGTCCAGTATCATTCCGGTGACAATGTTCACCGCGCCGGTCTCCTGCAGACCGCTCTCGATATAGCGGGCGGACACTTCATTATTCACAGGCCGCTCCGCCTCCCCCGTGGGGGGCAGATCCGCCACCATGGCTAACAGGATCATCGCCAGAGCCACACAGTACACAATCGCCGCCAGCACATAGACCCTGTGAAAGAAATTCAGCTTCTTATTATTCTCGATATCATAGACCTTATCCCGCACCGCCTGACTGTCCCACAGCCGCTCTCTGAGCGTCAGTTCCGGCGTCTCCACGGGCGTCTGAGGCTGCATCTCCACCTGCCCCACATAGGGATCCCTTCGGCCATCCAGCCACCTCCAGAATCGAAAGCTCCCTGTCTTCTCATACTCCTCCTGAGATTTCAGCTTACCCACGGCGGCTCACCTCCTCGCCCACATTACTCTCGTTCAAGCCCTGAAACTCCTCCTCTTTTTCCTGCTCCTGCCGTGTGTTGATGGCGTGAATCTTTTTCAGCGTGGCAAAAAACAAAAGACTGGTGATACCCGCTCCCACAGCAGCCTCCGTGATAGCCAGGTCCGGGGACTGCAGCGTCACCCACACGATGGACATGATCAAAGAAAAGGACATGTATATCAGCACCGAGTTCAGGAGGTTTTTGGAAAAGCTCACCGACACGGCGCATACAATCAAAAAGCCAAACAATACACATTGAAATATCGTCATAATGTCTCCTCCTGCATCTGCTCTCCCGCTCCCTGCTCCTGCGCCTCCTGCATCCGCTGCCCTTCTCTCCGCTCCTGCAGCTCGGTCTCCAGCGTCTCCAGCTTCTCATAAACCTCATAATGCTCTCCCGGCTCCTCATTGGTTCCGGCCTCCAGCCTTGCCAGCAGATGAGAGGACACCGGGGAGGTAAGCCATAAAAACACGATGACCATGGCCATCTTCAATGTGGAAAAACGAAATCCCGAGAGCAGCATCAGCCCTGCCATGGAACAGGTAATCCCCATGGTGTCGCCCAGAGCCGCCGCATGCATCCTGTTCAGCACATATTTAAACCGGAACACACCATACATCTCTATCAGGAAAATCAACAGACCACACAAAAGCAGCGCGCCGCCCGCAAGCAGACGTACCCATTCCCACGCACTCATATCGCTTCGTCCTCCTTCCTGCCATCCGCTTTTGCCGGATTCTGCAGTCCGGTACTTCTGCCCCGACTGCCCCGGCTCCTTTGGTTCTCCTGTTCCAGATGCTGCTCCTCGTAAATACCGATATATACCTTGGAGAGCACGATCACCGCCAGGAAGCTTGCCATGGCATAAATCAGGCAGATATCCAGCAGATACTCCTCCTGCAGATACAGCGACAACACGGCAATCATCACCATCACCATCGTGCCGATCATATTGACCGCCACCAGCCTGTCCGCCACCCGGGGGCCTTTCACCGCCCGCACCAGCGCCGCAAAGAACAGTAATCCCAGCACGATCAGTATCACCAAAAACAGCCCTCTCTGCATCTGCAAAAACAGACTTACCTTCCCTGCCGTCATTGCTCATCCACCCTTTCCAGCTTCTCTAAAAGCTCCACAAACACACAGCGATCCAGCCCCTCCGCCAGACTCTTGTCCAGACAATGCACAATATACTCCCCCTCCACCATGGAGACTGTGATGGTGCCCGGCGTCAGGGTGATGGAATTTGCCAGCATCACCCTTGCAAATTTTGATTTGAGATTCGTGTGAAACCGCACCACAGCCGGCTCAAGCTCATATCTGGAAGAGAAAATCATACCGATGACCGTCACATTGGCCTTTATGATTTCTTTTACCAATACGAAAAGATAGTGCAAGAATCCAAACAGCTTCCTGCACACCAGAATATCCATAGAGGGCTTATAATTCATGAATTTACAGATAAACCAATACATCACACCCGCCAGCACTGCGCCGAAGGCTGCAATTTCCCAGGTAAACCTTCCATTAAAAACAATCCACATCAGAAAAAACAACAGATACATGACTCCTCACCTCTTTGCTACTTTATTCTACACCCATCATCCCTAAAATAAAAGCCGAAAAATGGTGAATTTTGTCAATCAGCATTTGAAGGCGCTTCTTTATTAGTATTCTTTCTAATATTCTTTGAATTTCCCCACAAAATCCGTCCCCGTCTCCCCCTGCATTTTCGCAATGAGCGGTTCCGGATCCACCTCCATCTGCAGCAGCACATCCAGCGCGTGCAAAAGCAGTCTCTCAGGCCTCCAGCGGTTCACCTCGTCCCGCCTGTCCAAATACGCCTTAAAATGGTCAACCTGCCATACCAGCACATCCGTAAGGGAATATCCCTCCACCTTATATTCTCCCCAAAATTTACCGTAATCATGATAATATGCAAGCTCTTTCAGCACCCCCTCCGAGCTCCTGATGCGCCTCCACATATCCGCAGCATAATCCTCACTCTCTCCTGCCTCCGCCGCCAGCGCATACACATACTGCTCCAACGTCTTCATCGCCTGTTCCAGCCGTGCATCCTGCTCCGCAGCCTGTCCGGGCTCCTGCCCTGCTGCCGCCCTGTCTTCCTGCCCTGCAACTTCCGCCATCTTCCATCTACTCCTTCCCGATTTCTTTCTGTTTTTCCCTTCCTGCTTCTCTCTTCCTTTTTTCCCGTTTCCTTCTCAAAAAACAAAGCCTTAAAGCGCCGCATGGCAACACTTCAAGGCTTCTGTCCAAGCAGAGGAAGAGGGAATCGAACCCCCGTTAACGGTTTTGGAGACCGCCGCACTACCGCTGTACTATTCCTCTGTATAAGCTGATGAATCACCAGCGAATTACATTATAACATATGAGTGGGAAGTACGCAAGAAAAATTTTGCGCTCCTGACAGTCAAACGGTTTATCGAGCATCTGCCTCTCTTCTATAAATCCTCCAATATATCTTCGATGTATCTGCCGGGCACCGTGTCTGCCAGCCACACCTTCTCATTGCCGAGATAAAATTTGATTCCTTCGTCCCAGGCCTTTTTCGCATTGATAACCAGTATGCAGGGCTTATCGTCGCGACGCTTTCCCACATTCCGGGCAGTCTCAATATCCTGCGACAAATGGACATACTGTCTGCCCTGCGGCAGCAACCCGCCCGCTCTTATTGATTCCAGAAAACGTCTGGCTGTTCCATGATACAGAATATCCGGCGGAGTCCTCTCCTCCCTCAAGATTTTCATTGGTATGGAATGCCCGTAAAACGCCCTGATTCTGCCATCCTTGAGCTCATAGCGTTTCTTCTCGGATCGTTCTGTCATTCTGACCAAATCTGTCTCACCAATATCCGCCCATTTCTTCTTCCTATGTAATGCCTTCAGGAGCTGCTCAACCGGAACCCAGCCCTCCTCGTCCATCTCCAGCTCATATTCCCACGGCGCATGGCGCAAGGCATAGGAAATTTCTTTGCTTAATCCTGTGTAATCCATTTTAGTTTCCTTCCATTATTTCATGTAACAAATATTAAATTTCTTGCACACTATGTACAATTCAATGGGATACATATTTATTGTGAACTCCAAATATTTTCTATTCTCCACTATAATCTCATTCACTTCTACATCCTGCATAAAATAGGGGATTTGTGCAACCTTTAGTTCCCTGGAAGGAATTTTTTTGGGATATTCCACCGGGTGCTCTATTTTTATTTTATAACATTCTGCAAACTGATATACGACTTCACCGTCAATGTCCTCATATACAAGTTTTACCTCATCACCAAAATAATTGCAATCCAATGCCTTTACTCGAGCATCCCAATAATCACTGTCTTCAATTTGCTTCCTCAACTCTTCTATCATACCCTACTCCTTACTCAGATTTATATGCTATATGTCCGTCTGCACACTTTCGATCCACAACCCTGCCATTAATATCTAATAAATTCCCCTTGCTATCATATACATGTACATGCGGATAATTAGTAGTTTTATCCGGCGGATCTATTCTGATACGTATTTTCCCGTCAGTATCCCTAATATGAACAAACCCGTTATGCTCCGTATACTCCCAATCATCTGGTTTGCTAAGTATGATCTCTTCTTTTGTCATGTTGGGTATATTTGCCAGTTGAATATTGCCTATTCTTGTAATGCGTTCACTAAACCGATCCCCCTCTTCCAGCATCCTTTGAACCACGCCGCCATACCCGCTCACCCCGCCCGTCCGGGCTCGGGCTGCCGCCCGCATCTGCCGCGGCGCCGTGGAACCGCTATAGCGCACTCGCACATCGTCAAAGGACAAGGCTGATACTGCTCCATCCCCCTGAGTGGCTGCAGCAAAAGCTCCCGTTCTGTCAGAGTGTGCCTTATGATAAGCCGCCCGGTTTTTTAGCTTAACAGCAGTCATACAATCCCCTCCCTCTCGTCAAACAGATTACCTGAAATGATTGTAATTCATTTGACAAAACAAAGAGGATTCTACTACAGATGTGTAGAAAAAAATTATTGACCCTGATTAAACAGTCCGCCAAAGCCGGACGCAAACGAGCTCAGCCTTTCGCTGATTTCTTTTATTTTCGCCGCCGCATCGTTCAGATTCTGCAAAGACTCGGTAAGCTCCTCCGTGTCCAGACCTTCTATCGCCGAGTTGAGCGCCTCCACATCGAGCTCGCCCAGAGCGTCCGCCACCAGCTCCCAATCCACGCTCTCCAGAGAGGTATTCACATTGTCCAGAGTCTCATTCAGACTCTCCACATCCACGTCCGCTATCTTTGCTATCGCAGGTTCACAGATTTCCGCCATCTTCTGAACTCTGCCAAACAGCAGTACTCCTCCGACCAGCAGGCAGAGCGTCAGCGCAGAGGAAATCAGACAGATGAGCTGCGTGATTTTAAGCTCCTTCATCAGTCGCCCGGCATCGAAATCCATCGTATGATTCTCCCTGTTCGTTATATTCGCCATACTATCCAGCTTCTCCCTATTCTCCTTATTTTCCATACTATCCAGATTCCTCTCTCGTTCCGCCGCAAGCTCATCGTGCTCCGGCTAATTCATAATAAAATATATACTGCTGCATAACTCCCTGAATCCCCTGATAACGGCGTTTCGGGAAGCCCCGCTTATAATGTATCTGCAATGCCTGTCTGATATGCGTGTCCACCGGAAATGCCTCAAGCTGATGCAGTGCGAAAAGACAGATGCAATCCGCCACCTTCTCGCCCACGCCAAATAATTCCAGCAGCGCTTCCCGCGCCTCCCTATAAGGCATCTGCCGGACTGTATCCAGAGCAAACTCCCCGTCCACCACACTTTTGGCAGCCCGCACCACATATTTACTGCGATATCCGAGATTGCACTCCATCAGAGCATTCTCCTCCAGCGCAGCCAGCGACTCCGGCGTGGGAAAGGCATAAAAGGTCTCTCCATGAGCATTGACCAACGCTTCCCCATAGCATTCACAGATATTTTCAATACATCTGCGGATCCGCGTGATATTATTTTGCTGGGAAATCAAAAACGAAACTACCATCTCCCACAAATCCTGCCGCAAAATCCTGATGCCGCAGCCAAACTCCGCCGCCCTGCCCAGATAACTATCATTCGGAGCTATCCTTTGGATATAGGAAGCATAATCACTCTCCAAGTCAAAATACGTTTTCCAAAAATCATAAAATTCTGTGTTATCACAGCGGAAAACGCATTCTCCGCCCTGCTGCTCCAGCTCCAGATAACGGTTCCCTGCAATCACGCTATACAGGCTTTCCGCTTTCTCCTTCATGCGAAAACACTGCCCCGACTGACAAATCTGCGCCAGATTAAAATTTTCTACCGTCAACCTTACCATTTGAAATATCCTCTTAAAATATCCTCAGCCAAACAACCTGTCGATGGCGTCCTGCACAGTCTTCACTCCGATAATCTGCATCTGTCCGCCCCCGCCCTCTTCCCGGTTTTCTCCGCTGTGTGTCTGCCCGCCCTTCCCGTCATACTCCTGCTCACATTCCTTCGCGCTGACCCAGGGAAGCACACAGACCTCAAAGCCCAGCTTTCTCGCCTCCGCCACCCGCTGTTTTGCCATGCTCACGGCGCGCACCTCGCCTGAAAGCCCCACCTCGCCGAAGGCGATAAGTCTGGGATTCAGAGCCTGATTGCGGAAGCTGGACAGTATCGCCAGCACAATCCCCAAGTCGATAGCCGGTTCCGCAATCTTCATTCCCCCCGTGATATTCACATAGGCATCACAGCCCGCAAGCTGCACGCCGGAGCGTTTTTCCAGCACCGCCATCAAAAGGTTCACGCGGTTAAAATCCGTGCCCGTTGCCTGTCTGCGGGGGATGCCGAAATTACTGTGGCAGACCAGCGCCTGAATCTCGATCAAAAGCGGTCTGGTTCCCTCCATGGTACAGGCGACCACCGAGCCGCTGGCATGTTCCGGTCTGCCGGCAAGCATATATTCCGAAGCGTTCGCCACCTCCGCCAGCCCCTGCTCCCGCATCTCGAACACACCGATCTCATTGGTGGAACCAAAACGGTTTTTCACGCCCCGCAGGACCCGGTAGGATGCATGTCTGTCTCCTTCAAAATAGAGCACCGTGTCCACCATATGTTCCAGCACTCTGGGCCCCGCCACGGTTCCCTCCTTGGTCACATGTCCCACGATAAACACGGACACTCCAAGACCTTTGGCAAGCTGCAACAGCACTCCCGTGGACTCCCGCACCTGGGACACGCTGCCCGGCGCTGCGGACACATTGTCATTAAACATGGTCTGAATGGAATCTATCACCGCCACGGCGGGCTTTTTTCTGCGGATCACATCCTCGATATTTCCCAGATTTGTCTCGCACAAAAGCAGCATCTTATCCGTAAAGCTTCCGATGCGATCCGCCCGCATTTTAATCTGCACCAGCGATTCCTCACCGGAGATATAGAGCACCGGATGCCCTGCCTGAGACAAATTCCTGCACACCTGCAAAAGCAAAGTGGATTTGCCGATACCCGGGTCTCCGCCCACCAGAGTCAGCGAACCCTGCACGATTCCGCCCCCCAGCACCCGATCCAGCTCCCTCATGCCGGTGTGCATCTTGCTCTCCTCATGGATGGTCACCTCCGACAGCAGACAGGGCTCCTGTCTCTCCACCGCCCCTGCGCCTTTGGTCTTGCCCGCGCCCGTCCTTGCGGGCTCCTCCACAAATGTATTCCATTCCTTACAGCCGGGGCACTGTCCCATCCACTTGGTGGATTCATAGCCGCAGTTTTGGCAGAAAAATATCGTTGATGCCTTTCCCTTCGCCATGACCTACCTCCTATCCTGTATATCTATCCTGTATATAAAAGCATCCCGACTCCGAGCCGCCCCGGAGCCGGGATGTCCATCATCTTTTCCCTTTTGTACTATTGGTACTATGCCTGAGTCACCTTCACGGAAACCTCGTCCGCGTTCTCCAACTCCACGCTCAGGGAAAGCTTTCCGCCCAGACCGGTCTTCATCTTTCCCATATTTCTGCCGTCTACAAACACCTCATACTCCGTCTCGTCCGTCAATCCGACGGTAATCTGCGCATCCGCATCACCGGTCACGGTAAACTCCACGCCGTCGGCCTGCTCCCTGAAATTCAAAACGCTGGTGCCGGGTACGGACTCATACAAAAACATACCGTTTCTCTCAAGCTTGGTGATCTCGTTGTAGGTCTTTACCTTCAACAGATCGCCCTCATGCTTAAAGTCCTCAACCTTTGCCTTTTTTGCCAGCTTGTGATTGCCGAAGCTGATTGCGCCGTCGGCTTCACTGCGGAGCAATTCCTCTACTACTGCCATTTCTTTTGTCCTCCTGGTTGTTGTCCTGAACGGGCTTTCCCGCCATATCTTACAGCTACCTTCAGTATAATATAAATCGCTCCGTTTTGCCACTAAATTCTTTATAAAACGACTACTTTTTCACCAAAAAACTCACCTTGTCATTTTTAAAGCCCGCGCTGACCGTATCTCCGGGCTGAACCTTCTTCATGAGTATCTCCTCCGCCAGCGCGTCCTCCACCACGGACTGGAGCGCACGCTTCAAGGGACGGGCTCCCATCTTGTTATCCGCATACTTTTTCACCAGATGTTCCTTCAGGGAGGGCGTCATGCTCAGGTGAATGTCCATCTGTGACTCGCAGCGCTTATAGAGATTGGAGGCCAGCAGATTGACGATGGACTTCATATTGTCGTCATTGAGCTGATGGAACACAATGATATCGTCGATACGGTTGATAAATTCAGGTTTAAAGCTCTTTTTGACCTCCTCCATCACCGCGGACTTCATCTTCTCATAATCCTTCTTCTCACTGCTCTCACCCGCAAAGCCCAGATTCTTGGGGTCTACGATGCGCTGTGCGCCGGCGTTGGAGGTCATGATCAGGATCGTATTCTTGAAGCTCACCTTCCGCCCCTTGGAATCAGTGATATGCCCGTCATCCAACACCTGGAGCAGAATATTAAACACATCGGGATGCGCCTTCTCAATCTCGTCAAAAAGCACCACGGAATAGGGATTCCTGCGCACTTTTTCGGAGAGCTGCCCGCCCTCCTCGAAGCCCACGTAACCGGGCGGTGAGCCAATCATTTTGGACACGGAATGCCCCTCCATATACTCGGACATGTCCACACGGATCATGGCGTCCTCGGAGCCGAACATCGCCTCGGCCAATGCCTTGGACAGCTCGGTCTTGCCCACGCCGGTGGGACCCAGAAACAGGAAGGAACCGATGGGACGATTGGGATCCTTCAGACCTACCCTGCCCCGCCGCATGGCCTTGGACACGGCGGAGACCGCCTCCTCCTGCCCGATGACCCGCCTGTGCAGAATGCTCTCCAGCTTCAAAAGCCGCTCGCTCTCCTTCTCTGCCAGCTTCTGCACGGGAATCTTGGTCCACATCGCCACCACCTCGGCAATCTCATTCTCGCCGATGCTGTAGCTCAGATTATCCTCTTTCATCTGGCGGCGCGTCATCTGACGCTCATACTTCTTTGTCAGCTCATCCTGCTGATGCTTAATTTCCGCAGCCTGCGTATACGCCTCCATACGGATAGAGCGCTCAATTTGCTTATCCATCCTCTTGATCTGCTCCGCCATTTCCTTCAGCTTATCCGGCAGATCCATGGCCCGCAGCCTTGCACTGGCGGACGCCTCGTCGATGAGGTCGATGGCCTTATCCGGCAGATTCCTGTCGTTGATATAGCGATTGGACAGCCTCACTGCCGCGTCCACAGCCTCCTCGCTGATGCGCACCTTGTGATGCTCCTCATAACGCCCCTTGATGCCCTCCAGAATGCGGATGGCCTCCTCCTCGGTGGGCTCCTCCACGGTCACCGGCTGGAAGCGGCGCTCCAGCGCGGCGTCCCGCTCCACATATTTGCGATATTCCGCGATGGTGGTAGCGCCGATCATCTGGATTTCTCCTCTCGCGAGAGAGGGCTTCAAAATATTGGAAGCATCTATTGCTCCCTCCGCGCCGCCCGCACCTATGATAGTGTGCAGTTCATCCAGAAACAGAATCACGTTCCCATCCTCGATGACTTCCTTCACTACCTTTTTGATGCGCTCCTCAAACTCCCCGCGGTATTTGCTGCCCGCCACCATGCCGGACAAATCCAGAGTCAGCACGCGCTTATTCTGCACCGTCAGGGGAACCTCCCCCGCCACAATGCGCGCTGCCAGCCCCTCCACCACTGCGGTCTTGCCCACGCCGGGCTCGCCGATCAGACAGGGATTGTTCTTCGTGCGGCGGCTCAATATCTGAATCACCCGGCGAATCTCATCCTCCCTGCCGATAACAGGATCCAGCTTTCCCTCCCGCGCCAGAGCCGTCAGATCCCTGCTATACTGATTCAGGGTCGATGCCTTGCCCTTCCCCTGACTCTTCCTGCCCAAATCTTCTTTATAGAGATTGCCGTCCTGACCAATAGCAATCAAGGTGTCCACATAGACCTTCTGGATATTGATGCTCAGCGTGTTCAGAAGGCGCACCGCCACATTCTCGCCCTCCTTGATCAGCGCAAGCAGAATGTGCTCCGTGCCCGTCTGCTGCTGCCCGAAACGCTCCGCCTGACTGTGAGCCTCCTCCAGAATTTTCCTCGCCCGGGGAGAATAACCCTCCCGCTCCTTCAGGGACACTCCCTTCTCAAAGGCGATCAGATCCCGGATCATATCCCTGACCTGCTCGATATCCACGCCATTGTCCGCAAGCACTCTCGCCGCCACGCCGGTCTGCTCCGCCAAAAGTCCCACCAGAATATGCTCCGTTCCGATATAACCCTGTTTCAGGCTCTTGGCACACTTGGCTGCCTGAGCCAGCGCCGCCTTTGCCTTATCCGTAAATTCCGACTGCATCTTTTCAGTCCTCCGTCATTCCATATTCATTCACGCTTCTCAGGTATACTCGCTGTATATCTCGTCAATCAACGCATGTATCTCTGATGCAGGAATATTTTTACAGCTGCTCTTTGCAAGTATGACCCGAAGTTCCCGTTTCAATTCCTCCAAAGCCTGCAGCCGATCCACATCCAGCGCAATCACCGCGCCCCGTCTGCGGTCTACCTTCACATAGCCCTCCTGCTTCAGCACCGTGTACGCCTTGTTGACCGTGTGCATGTTGATGCCGATGGTGTCCGCCAGCTGACGCACGCTGGGAAGCGCGTCGCCCTCCTGAAACTGCGAGGTGGCAATGCCTAAGATAATCTGATTGCGCAATTGCAGATACAGCGCTTCATCACTGTTAAAATCAATCTCGATTATCACTCAGCCACCTCCTTTGTCGCTGCAAAAAACACCCGCATTGTTATACACATCATATAACAGTACGGGTGCGCTGTCAACCGGGAGTTTGCGGGACTGAGGCATTAAGCATCATCAAATATCTTTAATCTTTTCACTATTCTTTTATTCTTAATCTGTACTCTTCCTCCGCCAAATCAATTCTCTGCTGAATCTGTTTCGCGGTGGGCAATTGTGCCTGAATTTCCTGCAATTTAACCTTGTCATAAGAAGCCACTCCCATCGGCGTCTGAATCCCTTGGAATGCCCACTGTACTTCTGTCTGATCCTTATCCTTGCAAATCAGCAGTCCAATTGTGGGATTTTCACCTGGTGTTCTGATCAACTCATTAACTGCATTGACATAAAAATTCAATTTTCCCGCAAACTCTGGCTCAAAAGAAGCCGCTTTCAATTCTATCACCACATAACATTTCAGATGAATATGATAAAACAACATATCTATTTTTCTTGTTTTTCCGGAAATAACAATTTCTTTCTGCCTTCCGACAAATGCAAAACCAGTTCCAAGTTCCAACAGGAATTGTGTTATATTTTTTTCCAAAGCATCTTCTAACGCATTCTCATCATAGCCCTGCGGCAATGACACAAAACTCAAATCATATGTGTCCTTAATAATCTGCTGTGCCAGTTTCCCCTGAATTGTCGGCAATTTTTCAGAAAAATTCGTTACGGCAGTACCAGCAGTATGATATAAGTCTGCTTTCAAAATATCAATCAAGGCATTCCTGCTCAATCCATTCTCTATGGTTTTCTTGATATAAAACAATGCTTCCTCTACTGTTTTGCATCTATTTACGATTTCTACATGATGTCTCCATGGAACGAACCCAAACACAGTCGGAAAACGCATTTCTGCACCAACTTGGTGCAGTTTTTCACCATTTGCAGTCTCTTCTATTTCTGCACCAATCTGGTGCAGTTTAATACTGCCTAACTCTAGCTGCTCAGTCAAATTTTGAAGCAAATGTTCAGACTCTGATGCACTGGAATAAAAAGAATACCATTTTTTCATGTTCCAAAGATTTCTGGCTGAAAAACCTTTTGTCAGCGGAAATTCATTTTGCAAATCAAGACTTACCTGTTCAACAATACCTGCGCCCCATGTATCTTCCGCTTTACGTACAACTAAATCCCTTCCCATTTGCCAGTTAAAGAGCAGTTGCTCAGAATTTACTTTTACGGCGGCCTTGACCTGCGTGTTGCGAAAACGCTGTTTTACATCACAAATCCATTTCACATAACCTGAATCCAACTGAATATCATGAGAACTTACCACTATCGGCGTTTTCTTTTCTTTATCCATAAGATTTCCTCCCCGCTTAAGAATTTGTTTACTGTGTTTCACTCTATGCAGAAAAGGGCAGAAACGCCGCAATGACTGCCAGCAGCACGGAGGGCAGCAGATTGGCGACGCGCACCTTTTTGCCCCAGACGAGATTCAGTCCCACGCAGAAAATCAGGATGGAGCCGATTAAGGACAGGTTACTCAGGGCGGTTTCCGTCATAATGGGTCTGATGAATCGGGAGAGCAGCGTCACCGCTCCCTCGAACACAAACACAGGGATGGCGGAAAACACGCAGCCTTTTCCCATGGAGCAGGTCATCACCATGACGATGATCAGATCCAGAATCGCCTTTGTCATAAGTATCGACGCATCTCCTAAGATGCCGTCCTGTATGGCTCCCACGATTGCCATGGCGCCGATACAGACCGTGAGGGAAGCCGTCACAAAGCCATTGACAAACTCCTTGTCTCTGGCGTTTCCCGTCCTGATTTTCAGCCATGCCCCAAACCGCTCAAACCATCCTTCTATATTGATGATCTCACCGATGAAGGCTCCCAGTGCGAGGCAGAGCACTACAAACATCGCCCTTCCACTGCCAAGGGAATCCCCCTCTATTTTCAGCATTCCCTCCATGGCGCCGGCAATACCGATGAACAACACGCTGATGCCGCAGGCCATATTCAGGGCGTCCTGACAGCGCTTCGACAGGCGGCTTCCAAAAAAATACCCTGCAACGCCTCCTGCCACAATGCCTATTGTATTAATAATCGTTCCCAATCCAATCATATATTTTTCAACTTTCCCAGCCCATGGCTTTCTTCTCTCTGGCATCATTATAGCCAATTTGGAAAATTCTGTCCATATCCTACCTGTTCTGCATTGTCAGCGGCGCCATCCCTTCTACCGTGATTGCGCGGTGCATAACCAGCGTCATAAGCGGAAACATGATAAACTGGATTAAGACCGTTTTATTTTCTTTTTGAAAATCGCCTTAGATTGTCCGAATTAATTCTTTCTTTTCTTTCATCTGGAGGGTTAACTCCTCCGAAATGGAGCCTGAAATGAAATCCAAAAGCCAAGATATATCATTGTAATCCAGTTGGGCATGTGTTATAATTCCAATATTGTTGACGGTGACAAATCGATAGCTGTAGAGGTGACAAAATGCAAATTTTAGTAATAGGTGGTACTAGATTTTTTGGAATACATATGGTAAATGAACTTTTAAAACTCGGACATGATGTCACTATCGCTACAAGAGGAAAATCCTCTGATGGATACGGTGATAATGTTCAGAGAATATATGAACAAATAAAGAGGCAGGCAGAGTATGCCCTGTGGCAAAAGTATTTTGATAGAAACTGGATTGCAGTAAGGTATCCATTTGTAAGTAATAGGAAAGGATGATTATACAAAAAGGCTGCTGTTTTATGTTGAACATATTATGAAGTATATTCCTATGAATATAGATAACCTGGATTATCAAATGGGCTTTATACGTTCCGATGAAGCTGGAAAATTTATGGCTTTTTTAGTGGATAAAAACATCAGAGGAGCAATTAACGGAAGCTCTGAAGGAACTATTTCCATCAAAGAAATAATTGACTATGTTGAGAAAAAAACAGAGACTAAAGCGATTATCAATGAGGAAGGAGAGAGCGCTCCATATAACGGTGAGCCCGAATATAGCATAAATACCGAAAAAGCACAATCATTGGGCTTTCAGTTTTCTTCACTACATGATTGGATATATGACCTCTTGGATTATTACATTCAAATAGTCAAATAAATTCCCAATGAGCCATTTACAGGCGGAAACCGCAATTCTCTGCTGTGCCATGGCTCCTTTTTAAATCAATATCCTGCCCGGCCGCACCCCAAGGCGGCTC
>N._stephensi_711_cecum__coassemble_12_pt1 | contig 69896 bp, 53 predicted proteins | sample N__stephensi_711_cecum__metabat2_high_PE_008 | metagenome-assembled genome bin N | reverse complement strand
CTGTGGCTGTTTTGTATTTAATTTGATTAAGAAGTCTTTTATAGTTTATAACTCCTGTTGAGGAGGTATGTTTGCGATGTTGGAGGAGTTGAAGGGTATCGTTTATGAAGCCAATATGGATTTGCCCCGCTATGGTCTTGTCACTTTTACCTGGGGCAATGTCAGCGCCATCGACAGAGAAAAGGGTCTCTTTGTCATAAAGCCCAGTGGTGTGGAGTATGACAGGCTGAGGCCGGAGGATATGGTGGTGATGGATCTGCAGGGCCATCAGATAGAGGGAAATTATAGACCCTCCTCGGATACTGCTACTCATCTGGAGCTTTATAAAGCGTTTTCCGAGATTGGCGCTGTGGTGCATACCCATTCTTCTTATGCCACATCATGGGCTCAGGCCGGACGAGACATCCCCTGCTATGGGACGACTCATGCGGATTATATTTACGGCTCGGTGCCCTGTCTGCGCTGTCTGACGGCGGAGGAGATTGCGGATGCCTATGAGGAGAATACAGGCCGTTTGATCGTGAAGGAGTTTCAGCGGCTGAACAGGGATCCCATGGCGGTTCCCGCAGTGCTGTGCAAATGTCATGGTCCGTTTACATGGGGGAAAAATGCCGAAGATGCGGTACATAATGCAGTGGTGCTGGAAGAAGTGGCAAAGATGGCCTATCGGGCGGAGCTTATCAATCCGCAGCTCACATGCGCCCCGCAGGAGCTTCAGGATAAGCACTATTATCGTAAGCATGGTAAGGATGCATATTATGGACAAAAAAACTGAAAATGTAAATGGACGAACAGGCGAACTCATGGTATGATAGTACTTGAATGCTTGGATAGAGACTGCCTCAATGGCAGTCGGTTTAGGAACGGAGGCTTACATGACGAATTTGGAATTGAAAAAACACGCCAATGATGTCCGCAAGGGTATTATTGCCGGTGTGCACAGTGCGAAGGCGGGACATCCCGGCGGTTCTCTCTCCGCGGCGGATGTATTTACTTTTTTATATTTTGAAGAGATGAATATTGACCCTCAGAATCCTCAGATGGAGGACAGAGATCGTTTTGTGCTGTCCAAGGGACATACGGCTCCCGGGCTTTATGCGACGCTGGCCAACAGAGGATTTTTTCCGGTGGAGGATTTGGTGACTCTGCGAAAGCTTGGCTCCTATCTTCAGGGACATCCCAATCTGCATATCCCGGGTGTGGACATGGCTTCCGGTTCTCTGGGACAGGGGATATCCGCGGCGGCGGGCATGGCTCTGGGCGCAAAGCTGCAGCATAGAAATTTCCGTGTATATACCGTTCTGGGAGACGGCGAGATAGAGGAGGGGCAGGTGTGGGAGGCGGCCATGTTTGCGGGCTTTCGCAAGCTGGACAACCTCTGTGTCATTGTGGACAACAATAATCTGCAGATAGACGGCCCCATCGATCAGGTTTGTTCCCCCTATCCGATAGATAAAAAGTTTGAGGCCTTCAACTTCCATGTGATCAATGTGGACGCTCATGATTTTGATGCGCTGCGTGCTGCCTTCCGTGAGGCAAGGGAGACTAAGGGTATGCCCACCTGCATCGTACTGCACAGTCTGAAGGGCAAGGGTGTTTCCTTTATGGAGAACAATATCGACTGGCATGGCAAGGCTCCCAACGATGAGGAGTTTGCCGTGGCAATGGCCGATCTTGACAGGATTGAGCAGGAGCTTGCAAAGGAGGTTGAGGGGTGATGGCGGACAACACGATCAAAAAGATAGCAACCAGAGAGAGTTATGGCAATATGCTGAAGGAGCTGGCGGAGGAATTCCCGCAGCTCGTGGTGTTGGATGCAGACCTTGCGGCTGCCACCAAGACCAGCATTTTCCGCACGGCATATCCTGACAGACATATCGACTGCGGTATTGCAGAGGCCAATATGATGGGCGTGGCGGCGGGATTGTCCCTGACAGGCCTGATTCCCTTTGTAAGTTCCTTTGCCATGTTTGCGGCAGGCCGCGCCTTTGAGCAGGTGCGCAATTCCATCGGCTATCCTCATTTGAATGTGAAGATAGGAGCCACTCATGCGGGCATTACCGTGGGTGAGGACGGCGCAAGCCATCAGTGCAACGAGGATATCGCTCTGATGCGCACCATTCCCGGCATGGTAGTCATGTGTCCCTCCGACGATGTGGAGGCGAGAGCAGCAGTACGCGCCGCGCTGGAATATGAAGGGCCGGTATATCTCCGTTTTGGGCGTGCGGCGGTGCCTGTTATCAATGACGGAACTGATTTTCAGTTCCAGATTGGAAAGGGAACCGTTGTGCGTGAGGGCGGCGATGTGACGATTGTCGCTACCGGTATCTGTGTGGATTCCGCGCTGGGCGCTGCGGAATTGTTGGCGTCGGAGGGCATCAGTGCGGAGGTGGTCAATATCTGCACCATCAAACCATTGGATGAAGATATTATTGTAAACAGCGCCCGCAAGACCGGCAGAGTGATCACGGTGGAGGAGCACTCCGTCATCGGCGGACTGGGCAGCGCAGTGTGCGACTGCCTGTGTGCAAAGTATCCTGTTGTGGTGAAAAAACTCGGTATGCAGGATGTGTTTGGCGAATCCGGTTCTGCGGCGGCACTGGTGAAAAAATATGGTCTGGACGCAGAGGGCGTCTATAAATCTGTGAAAGAATTTCTGTAAAGCAGGAGTATGTAAAGAGGAGTAATGCTATGAATATCTTAGCGCCATCTATATTGTCCGCAGATTTCTGGAATCTGGGGGAGGCGGTTCGTCAGGTGGAACGGGAGAAGGTTCGGTGGCTTCACATCGATGTGATGGACGGCATGTTTGTGCCGTCCATCTCGTATGGAATGCCTGTGATAGAGGGGCTCAGAAAGCGGACGGAGCTGTTTTTTGACGTACATCTGATGATTGAGCGGCCGGAGCGTTATATTCAGGATTTTGCAAAATGTGGTGCGGATTTGATCAATTTTCATATAGAAGCCACCGGGCAGGTGGAGGAGACGATTGCGGCAATCCGTGCTCTGGGCAGGAAGGTGGGGATTGCGATAAAGCCGGACACCCCGGTTTCTGCGGCAGAGCCCTATCTGGATATGGTGGATATGGTGCTGGTCATGACCGTGGAGCCCGGTTTTGGCGGTCAGAAGCTGATACCCCGATGTCTGGAAAAGGTGAAAGAAATGCGTGCCATGGTGGATGCCAAAGGACTTTCTGTCGATATAGAGGTAGATGGCGGAATTTGTGCGGAGAATGCGGCGGAGGCCGCTGCGGCCGGGGCAAACGTCCTCGTGGCGGGCTCGGCCGTATTCAGGGGCGATGTGCATGATAATGTGCAGGCAATTTTGGCGCAGATGGGATAAACAGATGAGATAAGAGGGAGGAGCTTAACAAAGATGGCTGTTGGAAGGCAGAAAAGTGTATTGGGCACTTGGGTAAAACGGATCATCATAATCTGTCTGATCATTGTAGTGGGGAAAATGGCGAAGGATTTTATCATGCCTGAAATGACAGACGTCACCAATATGGTAAATATGGATACGGAAACATTGGAGCGGGCTTTGGAGATTTCGCTGGAAAGAGATACGGATATGGCACAGAAGGTCAATCACTATTCCAAGGATGAGATTTCAACCGACAGTGCCGACGGTATCGGAGTTGTTTATATGGGCGGCAGACAGGTCGGATTACATATAGATAGTCGTAACTACGGCATGTTTGGGCTGCAGGTAGGCGATGCCGAGGTCAATGTGGAGCGGCGGATAACCTACGAATATGAGCGCAAGTCCGGCGTGGTAACAGATAATATGCAGGGTCCCTCAAATGTAACTCTGTATGTTAATTTCCAAAAGAATGACTGCCTGATAGTAATCTGCAACAACTACAGCAACAGGATTGTGGCTATCACCTATTTTAACGACATGAAGAAAATGACGGAGCAGTTGAGCAGAGTATGGTAGTCTGCGGAGGATATCTATGCAGGTTGGCGGAATCGGCAGTTCCAGCTTGAGCGGGCATAGCGGTTCGCATCATGTGACGGGCTGTATTCATGAACATCACACGAAAAAAGAGGAGACGGGCGGTATGCGTGCGTCTTCTTCTGCATCCTCCAAGGCGGCAGGGGTGTCGGAGTCCCGGGAGCCGAGCGTCTCCCTGATGGATATGCTGCGCAACACCCTTATCGGCGGCAAGCGTCTGCTGGGTCGCCTGTGGGGCTCGGAGACTGCGGGGGATGCGGTTTTAGGGACACAGAAGCCGATAGATGGCAGTGAAACCCGCACGGAAGGGCTCAATCCCGTGGCGGCGCCGGAACAGGAGGTCAGCCATGATGCGGGTGTTGTGGCGGCTTCTGCGGCCGTGCAGTACCCCCAGACACAGATGAAGGACAATCCCTATTTTACGACACATTCCGACCCCGGGAAAATCAGGGAAAATCCTTTTGTGAAGATGCAGATAAAGCTCAGGGATGCGGCGGGACAGCTGGCGAGGCGTTTTGGCGGAAGGCTGGGCGAGAAGCTTGCCGGCAGATTTTCGGGGAAAAACACCTTGAATTCCGGGCGGCGCGAGACGAAGGGTGATTTGCGCAAGCGCAGCCGTTACAAGGGCGCTGAAGAGGAGATAGACTGCATCCTGACGGACGACAGTTATCTGTTGGATTCCTATGACCGAAACGGGGAGTATACAACACTCACCACGGAAAATAAGCGGTAGCGGAGGCGTTGTGCTTTGAAAACGGGAAATGCTGTGGAACGCACAGGAAAATTTACGAAAAATACATATGACAGGGAGATTATCCGCAATTCGCTCACTATGGCATGGCCGGCCATCGTGGAATCCTTTTTTGTGGCTTTTGCGGGTCTGGTGGACTCTCTGATGGTGAGCTCTCTGGGAAAAAGCGCGGTGGCGGCGGTGGGGCTGACGACCCAGCCCAAGTTCGTAGGCATGTCTCTTTTTATCGCGTCGGGAGTGGCGCTCTCTGCGCTGGTGGCCCGCAGAAGAGGGCAGGATAAAAAAAGGGACGCCAATGAAATTCTGATCACAGCGTTGATTTTTGTAGCGGCGTCGGCGATTGCCCTGAGCATCCTGTTCGTGACGCTGGCCAGCCCGATCATCAGCCTGTGCGGCTCCTCGTCAGATACGCACGATATGGCGGTGGCATATTTCAGGATCATCATGGGCGGCATGATTTTTAACTGCATTCAGATCAGCATTAATTCCGCGCAGCGGGGTGCGGGAAACACCAAGATCACCATGCGCACCAATGTGACCTCCAATGTCATCAACATTATTTTCAATTATCTGCTCATCGGCGGGCATTGCGGATTTCCTGCGCTTGGAATCGAGGGCGCTGCGCTGGCCACGGTGTTGGGAACGGTGGTGTCCTGTATCATGAGCATCTGTTCTATTTTTAACAAAAATGGATTTATCAGTATACCCCATGTGTTTGCAAATCGTATCAAACCGTCCCTGGCAGCGCTGGTGTCGCTGATCAAGGTGGGATATAGTGTATTTTTTGAGCAGATACTTATGCGTGTCGGTTTTATGATGACGGCAATCATGGCTGCGGATATGGGCACAAATGCCATGGCCGCGCATCAGGTGGGCATGAACATCATGGGTCTGTCCTTCTCCTTTGGCGACGGGCTGCAGTCCGCGGCAGTGGCGCTGATCGGGCGCAGCCTGGGGCAGGGCAAACCGGATCTCGCCAAGGAGTACGGGCGCACCTGCAAGATGCTGGGCGGCTGCATCTCCGTCTGTCTGGCGGTGCTCTATTTTCTGGGAGCCAGATGGCTTTATGGCATGTTCTTCCAGGAGGAGGAGATTGTGGCAATCGGCGTGACCATCATGTATGTGATTATCTTTACGGTGATTTTTCAAATTCGACAGGTCATCTACATGGGCTGCCTGCGGGGAGCGGGCGATACGCTCTATACGGCGCTCAGTTCCACCGTCAGCGTCACGGTCATCCGTACCGCCGTGTCCTTCCTGTGCGGTTATACGCTGGGACTCGGAATCACAGGCATCTGGATGGGCGTGCTGGGCGACCAGATTTCCAGATTTTTATTTGCATCGGTGCGCTTTAAACAGGGGAAATGGACGGAGATTAAGATTTAAGATAAGAGCAAATGAATCCATGCTGTTTCCCCATCTTGTTTAATGCGTCTTCCATATTTTTATAACCGGTGATGGTGTAGTCCGTGCCATAGATCAGCTCCTGCCAAACATATTGAGAAGAGTACTGCATTGCGTTTTGATAAAATGCACAGTATAATATACCACATAATAAGATGTACGAAAGGACGGATATTTTGGAAGAACTTATAAAAAATAAGAGGGATAATGATATGCCAATCAGAGTGGATGATTTGTTAAAACAATATGTAAACAAAATAAAGGAAATCTATGGCTCTCATTTAAAGACAGTTATATTGTATGGTTCTTATGCGCGTGGTGATTACAGAGATGATTCTGACATTGATATTATGATTTTACTTGACATTGAGGATCTGGAAATTAAAAACTTTGGACGTGAGCTTTCGTATATGACTTATGATTTTAATATGGATCATGATGTGGATATTAAACCGATTGCGAAATACCAGGAACATTTCAGATATTGGTTAAAAGCATATCCGTTTTATGCAAATGTTGAGAGAGAAGGAATAAAACTGTATGAAGCAGCATGATGAGGAAGGAATGAGTTTATGATAACAGATTTAACCCGCAGTGTGATAGAAAAGATTAAACATGAGTCTGTGCCAATAGTAAAAAAAGCTATGGGAGACGATCTGTGCGATATTATTCTTTATGGGTCGTGCGCAAGAGGGGATTTCAATGAAGATTCAGATATTGACATCGCGCTTTTGACAAAGTGCAGCAGGATAGAAAGTGACAGATATGGACATGTCCTGGCACAAATCGCAACAGCATTTGCACTAAAATATTTTGCTATTGTGAATTTTGTGTGCCTCCCAAAAGAAGAGTATGATGAAAAAAAAGAATGGTATCCATATTTTAAAAATATAAATCAGGAGGGAATAAGCCTCTATGGAAAATAAGCATTGTACGGAATTGGCGAGGATAAGGCTGGAACGGGCGGCAGAACTTGTGTCGGAGGCAGAAGCGCTTTTGGAAAAAGAAATGTTCAAGTCGGCAAACAATCGTGCATATTATGCGATTGAAAAAGCATTATCTGCATTGCTGATCTCTCATAAAATTGAGACAAGGACACATTCCGGCGTGTTGAAAATGTTTAACCTTGAGTTTATCAGAAATGGTGACGGAACTTTTACTGCAGAAGATTATATGGCAGCCTCCGAAGCGGAGCATATCAGGAACATTTCGGATTATGATGATTTTTATATTGCAAGCAAAGAGCAGACTGTTTTGCAAATACAAAATGCCAAAATGCTTGTAGAAAAGGTCAAAAATCATATGTCAGAAGGAGGGTAAAAACATGGAATTTGATTTTGTTATAGGGAACCCGTCATATCAGGATGAGTCGAATCAAAAGTAAGAGCATGAAAATAAGAGAAATTATGCACCGCCTGTATATAATTTGTTCCTTGATGAAGCATATAAAGTTGCAGATTGTGTAGAGATGATACATTCTGCAAGATTTTTATTTAATCCCGGTTCCACATCGCGGGTATGTATGGCGTTGGAGTTAAAGCGGGAAGTGGGAATCCCTGAAGAAGATGAAAGATTTGAATCTTTAGGCGTTTTTCTGCACATATTCATTTTTATATCACTTTATATCAGCATAGCGTGGTTGACGCAAAGCGAATTTTGTACTATGATTCTAATAATTCCATTTTTATCCGGAAGGCTGTGGATTTATTAGATTTATTAATCTATTATATGTTTCATTATAGGAAGATAAAGGAGTCTGGCAATGGAAAACAAGGGTAAATACTATCTTACGACGGCGATTGCCTACACATCGGGCAAGCCGCATATCGGAAATAATTATGAGGTGGTGCTGGCAGACAGTATCTGTCGTTTTAAGAGAAAGGAAGGCTATGACGTCTTTTTCCAGACGGGAACGGACGAGCACGGCCAGAAGATTGAGCTGAAGGCGCAGGAGGCGGGAATCACGCCCAGGGAGTTTGTGGACAATGTGGCGGGGACGATTAAAAATCTCTGTGACCTTTTGAATATCTCTTATGACAAATTTATCCGCACCACGGACAAGGATCACGAGAGACAGGTGCAGAAGATTTTCAAACGTCTGTATGATCAGGGAGATATTTATAAGAGCGCCTATGAGGGCTTGTATTGTACGCCCTGTGAGTCCTTCTGGACGGAGTCTCAGCTGGTGGACGGCAAATGCCCGGACTGCGGCAGGGAGGTAAAGCCTGCCAAGGAGGAGGCGTACTTTTTCCGTATGAGCAAGTATGCGGACAGGCTGATCCGGCATATCAACGAGCATCCTGAGTTTATCCAGCCGGTGTCCCGCAAGAATGAGATGATGAATAATTTCCTTCTGCCCGGGCTGCAAGATCTGTGTGTGTCCAGAACCTCCTTTAAGTGGGGCATTCCCGTGGATTTTGACGATAAGCATGTGGTTTATGTGTGGCTGGACGCGCTGACGAACTATATCACGGGTATCGGCTATGATGCGGAGGGGGCGAGCAGCGAGCAGTATAAGAAGCTCTGGCCCGCGGATTTGCATTTGATTGGTAAGGATATCATTCGTTTCCACACGATTTACTGGCCGATTTTCCTCATGGCTCTGGGCGAGCCCCTGCCGAAGCAGGTCTTTGGACATCCCTGGCTGCTCACGGGGGGCGGCAAGATGAGCAAGTCCAAGGGTAATGTGGTCTATGCGGATGATTTGGCGGCATTTTTCGGAGTGGACGCGGTGCGTTATTATGTACTGCATGAGATGCCCTATGATAATGACGGAAACGCCACATGGGAGCTGATTGCGGAGCGCACGAACTCTGATTTGGCGAATACGCTGGGCAATCTGGTGAATCGGACCATCTCCATGAGCAATAAGTATTTTGGCGGCGTGGTGGCCGACAGGGGCGAGCAGCTCACGCCTGAGGACAGTGCGGTGGATGAAGATTTGAAGAAGACCGTCACCGATACTTACGCGAGGGTTGTGGAGAAGATGGAGACCTATCGCGTGGCGGACGCCCTGACGGAAATTTTCGGTATCTTTAAGCGCTGCAATAAGTATATCGACGAGACGGAGCCCTGGGTGCTGGCAAAGGATGCTGCCAAGGCGGACAGGCTTTCCACGGTGCTCTATAATCTGGTGGAGGGGATTGTCATCGGAGCGTCCATGCTGGAGCCTTTTATGCCCGAGACTGCACAGAAGATTGCTGCGCAGCTCAATACGTCCCTGCGGGATTTTGACCGTCTGGAGGAGTTTGGTCTTTATGAGAATGGCAATAAAGTGACAGATGTGCCGGAGATTCTCTTTGCCCGTCTGGATATGAAGGAGGTTCTGGCCAAAGAGGAGGAGATTGCAGCGGCTCAGATGGAGGCTTCACAGGCTTCTGCGGGCGCGGTCGGCGGCGAAAGCAAAAACGATACGGGTGTCGCAAATGGCACTACTGACAGCGCTGTCGTAGACATGGAGGCCAAGGCGGAAATCACCTATGACGATTTTGCGGCGATGCAGTTTCAGGTGGGAGAGATTATCGCCTGCGAGGCGGTGCCGAAGTCCAAAAAGCTTCTGTGCAGTCAGGTGAAAATCGGCAGTCAGGTCAAGCAGATTGTGTCCGGCATCAAGGCGCACTACAGCCCGGAGGAGATGGTGGGCAAGAAGGTAATGGTGCTGGTAAATTTAAAGCCTGCCACGCTGGCGGGAGTTTTGTCTGAGGGTATGCTTCTGTGCGCGGAGGATGCGGAGGGGAATCTTGCGCTGATGACGCCGGAGAAGGAGATGCCCGCGGGCGCAGAGATTTGTTAATGGTGTTGACAGGGATTTGTTGACGGAGATTTGTTGATGAAGAAAACGGAATTTTATTTTGATTCCCGGGACGGGGAGAGCCGGATCCACGCGCTGCGCTATGAGCCTGAGGAGGGGACTTTGGAGAATGGCAGACCGGTTGCGGTCTTGCAGATTGTCCACGGGATGGCGGAGTATTTTGAGCGCTATGAGGAGACGGCGGAATTCTTTGTGGACAGGGGATTCGTGGTCACCGGCGAGGATCATCTCGGGCACGGTAAATCAGTGGCGGAAGGGGGCGTTTATGGATATTTCTGTAAGCAGGATCCTGCCACGGTGGTGGTGCGGGATGTGCACCGGTTAAAGAAAATGACACAGGCCTTATATCCCGGGACACCGTATTTTCTTCTGGGACACAGTATGGGTTCCTTTATTGTGCGCAATTACCTGTGCCGCTACGGTACGGGGATACAGGGCGCAGTCATCGTGGGAACGGGTATGCCGTCCGCGGGCTTGGTATACAGTGCGAAGACGGTGGCATGTCTGCAGAAGCTCTTTGTCGGCGGGAAGCATGTGGATAAGCTGGTGGACAGGCTGGCTTTTGGCTCCTATAATGAACGGGTGGAAAATCCGCGCACAAAGAACGACTGGATCAGCCAAAATGCTGAGAACGTGGACAGGTACAATGCGGATTCGCTCTGCGGATTTGTCTTTACCGTGAATGGTTTTCAGACGCTTTTTGAGCTTATTGCCCGCATTCGCAAAAAGCAGAATCTCCAGAAGGTTCCAAAGGCGCTTCCGCTGTTCTTTGTGGCTGGGACGCAGGATCCGGTGGGAGATTACGGCGAGGGTGTAAAGAGAGCCTGCGCTTCTCTGGAGGCTGTGGGTCTGGAACAGCTTGCCCTCAGGCTCTATGAGGGCGACAGACATGAGATTTTGAATGAGACGGACGCAGAGAAGGTTCGGCAGGATATCTATGACTGGCTTAAGCCGCTTTGTTCCGGTGAGGTGACATGATTAAAGACGACAGACAAAACGGCATAGAGAAAATGAGGGGAATGCGGGAAACGGGCGGATTTCCCTACGATATCCGATGGGCGAAGGTGGAGGACTGGGAGCCCGCCATGAAAATGATTTGGCGGACTTTTCTGAGATTTGAGGCGTCGGACTATTCGGAGGAGGGCATCCGGAATTTTCTGGATTTTATCACGGATGAAAAATTGTTCCATGCTTTTCTGAGAGGGGATTATCAGATGATGGTGGCCGTGGACGGGGAGCAGCTGGTTGGAGCGGCGTCTGTGCGCAACCGGAATCATCTTTCGCTCCTGTTTGTGGACGAGCCGTACCACAGGCAGGGGATTGGCAGATGTCTGTTGGACTGCTTTTGCGCCTATTTAAAGGACGAGGCGGGAGAGAGCTACATGTCCCTGCAGGCTGCGCCCTATGCGGTTGGATTTTATCTGAAAATCGGTTTCCGGGCGGTGAGCCCGGAGGAGGAGATAGGCGGCATACGCGTGACCTCCATGGAAAAATATTTTTAGCGGAAAAGAGCGGGAAAGGGGTATAAAATTTGAGGATTTTAGACATCGACGGACCTTTGATACAGTTTTTGAGCAGGATGGCGGATTTGATGTGGCTGAATATTTTGACCATGATTTGCTGTATTCCCATCGTCACGGTGGGAGCGTCCCTGACAGCCCTGAATTACATGGTGTTAAAGATTGTGCGCAACGAGGAGGGCTATATCACCAGAGGATTTTTTAAGGCTTTTAAGGAAAATTTCAAACAGTCCACCGCCATCTGGTGCCTGTTTCTGGTGGTGGCGTGTGTGCTGGGGATTGATTACCGCATTATGACCACCACGGATGTGAAAATCGGCAATGTACCCCAGATGCTGCTTTTGATCGTCGCGATGATGTCGCTGTTTACGCTGCTCTATGTGTTTCCGGTGCAGGCGAAGTTCTCCAACACGATCATGCGCACCATATGGAACGCTTTTGTGCTCAGTATTGTGCAGTTTCCCAAGACCATCCTGATGATTGTACTCTATGTGCTGCCCTATGTGATGGTATATCTGTGGAATGGGATATTTCCGGTGGCGTTTGTGTTCTGCCTGTCCCTGCCCGCGCTGGCATCCGCCAGGCTCTATAACAAATTGTTTATGAGTCTGGAGAACAAAATCCTGGCTCAGAACGAGGGTGGAGAGCAGGAGTCGGCCGGGGAAGAGGAGGACGGGAGAATCTTTAAGGACGAGCTGGATGAGAGCATAGAGATTGGGCAAAATAACTAAGAAAAGCCCAATCATTTGTACAAGTTGACAAGACTGTATAAAAAAGACAAATTTCATAAGCAATTCTCACAATCAGAATAAAAATATTTGTGAAATTCTTGCATGGCATTTGAGCGGAAATTTAGATATACTTAATGAAAATAATGATATCTACACATGAAAGGAGTTTATACCAATGGCTAGTTTATCTTTAAAGAATGTATGCAAGGTATATCCCAACGGCTTCGAGGCTGTTAAGGATTTCAACCTTGAGATTGCAGACCAGGAGTTTATTATTTTCGTAGGACCTTCCGGTTGTGGTAAGTCTACCACCCTTCGTATGATTGCAGGTTTGGAGGATATTTCTTCCGGCGAGCTGAAGATTGGCGACAGGATTGTGAACGATGTAGAGCCCAAGGACAGAGATATCGCAATGGTATTCCAGAACTACGCTCTGTATCCTCATATGTCCGTGTATGACAACATGGCATTCGGCCTGAAACTGAGAAAGGTTCCCAAGGATCAGATTGACAAGATGGTTAAAGAAGCTGCTAAGGTACTTGACCTGACTCCTCTTCTGGATCGTAAGCCCAAGGCTCTGTCCGGTGGTCAGAGACAGCGTGTGGCTATGGGTCGTGCTATCGTGCGTAACCCCAAAGTGTTCCTGATGGACGAGCCGCTGTCCAACCTGGATGCAAAGCTGCGTGTGCAGATGCGTATTGAGATTGCAAAGCTGCATCAGAGACTGGGTACCACCATCATCTACGTTACCCATGACCAGACCGAGGCTATGACCCTTGGTACCAGAATCGTTGTTATGAAGGACGGCGTTATCCAGCAGGTTGACACCCCTCAGAACCTTTACGAGAAGCCCCAGAACCTGTTCGTTGCAGGATTCATGGGATCTCCTCAGATGAACTTCCTGGATGCTGTTGTCAGAGTAAACGGCGATGTTGCAAGTCTGGAGATTGCAGGCAAGGCTATTCCTCTTCCCGCTGCTAAGTCCAAGAAGCTGATTGACGGCGGCTACGACGGAAAGACTGTTACCTTCGGTATCCGTCCCGAGGATGTATATGATTCCGATATGCATATCGAGTCCTCACCTGCCAGCGTATTCGAGTCCAGCATCAAGGTATACGAGCTGCTGGGTGCAGAGGTTTATCTGTACTTTGATTTGGATGAGTTCCCTATGACTGCAAGAGTGGACTCTCGTACCAATGCAAGACCTGGTGATGTTGTTAAGTTTGCTTTGGATGTTGAGAAGATTCATGTATTCGACAAGGAGACTGAGCAGATTATCACCAACTAGTTCCTGTCATGTATTTGATATACCACATAATAATAAAATTATCACGAGGCCGCTGCGATGCAGCGGCTTCGTTGGTATAGCGCAGCAGCTCTGTTTGCAATGCGTATGAAAGGAAAAAGTATGATTTCCAATCAAATGATACAAACAAGTCTTGACGAGCTCAAGGCAATTACAAAAGTGGATCTGAGCGTGTACGAACCGGGCGGGATGTCGGTGGCGTCCACCTCTGCGAATGCGGATATCACGGCCGAGCTGGTAACGAGTTTTGTAGAATCGCTGGCGGACAGTCAGGTTATCGGCAATCAGCACCTGATGAAAATATACGATGACGGAGAGCTTTTGTATGTGCTTGTCGCCAGAGGTATGAGTGATGATGCGTACATGGTGGGCAGAATTGCGGTCTGCCAGCTGCAGAATCTGGCGATTGCCTATAGAGAGCGCTATGACAAAAACAGTTTCTTTCAAAATCTGCTGCTGGACAATCTACTGTTGGTGGATATTCACAACCGTGCCAGAAAGCTTCATGTGGCAGTGAATGTGCCCAGAGCGGTATTTCTGGTGGAGACCATGACGGAGAAGGACGGCATTGTCATGGAGCTTTTGCGAAGCATGTTTTCCGGTCAGGCGGGCGACCATGTCACTTCGGTGGATGAGAAGAGCGTGATTCTGATTAAGTCGCTGGAGGAGAGCAGCACCGCCGAGGCGTTGGAGAAGGTGGCGGACACGATTGTGGACATGATGAACACGGAGGCAATGCAGAATGTGCGCGTGGCCTACGGAACGGTGGTTCAGGAGCTCAAGGATGTCTCCAAGTCTTATAAGGAGGCGAAGCTGGCGCTGGATGTAGGTAAAATTTTCTATGCCGAGAAAAACGTGGCCGCTTACAGCGCATTGGGCATCGGACGCCTGATTTATCAGCTTCCCGTGAACCTCTGCAAAATTTTCATCGAGGAGATATTCGGCGACCATCTGCCCAGCGATTTGGATGAAGAGACACTGACTACCCTGAATAAGTTTTTTGAAAATAATCTCAATGTGTCCGAGACCTCCCGTCAGCTCTTTGTACACCGGAACACTCTGGTGTACCGCATCGAGAAGATTCAGAAGAGCACGGGTCTGGATTTGCGCAGCTTTGATGATGCGCTTACGTTCAAAATCGCGCTCATGGTAGTCAATTATATGAAATATTTGGAGACGCTGGAATAAGCGTGTTGGAACAATTTCAGAATCAAGAATCCCGGAATAATATGCATAAATTAAAATTCCCCGCATATATTTGCAATAAAAATGTATGGGGGGATTTTTTATGTATTCTGGACAAACCCGACCGACGGTGGAATATGACCGCCAAATCAGATATCTGGACTATATGGAAAACGGGCAGCGCTGCCGGGGAGCAGGCTTCGTGAAGCTGGAGCGCTCAGATGATCGCTGCAATATCAGCCTGCAGATAAGCGGCCTGTACCGCAAGGATTGTTTCACACGTCCCCTGTATCTGCTGAGCGGGGGAGACGAGAGGGAGCTTTGCAAGCTGCAATTGGCAAACGGCGGCATCAAGACCTATCTGGAAGGGCTGGACAGCCACAATCTGGATGGACAAGGTCTGGATTACGGACAGCTTACGGGACTTCGCATCCCTATTTCCGAAAACAAAGAGATACAATGCCTGTGGACAACGCCTGAGACCAGGGGCAGCCGGATCAATTGCAATCCGGGACGGACACCTGACATACAGACGGGGACGGAATTCTCGTTGGAGGCGGCAGGACAACCAGAGGCAGAAAACGCGTTGGAGGCGGCAGGACAGCCAGAGGCAGAAAACGCGTCGGAGGCGACGGGACAGGCAGGGTCAGTGGGACGGCTGGACGTGGCGGGACAGGCAGCGCCAGTGGAACGACCGGATGTGATGAGACAGGCAGAGCCAATGAGCCGACCGGAGGCGCTGGCGGCAGGAGATAAAACGGACGGTTCTTCCACTGTGTTTCGGGAGGATAAGTGGGAGCAGTTATGGGCTATTTATCCGCATATCAATCCTTTTTCGGATGAGAGGGAATATCTGTCTCTGGGACCCAGCGATTTTGTCATTCTGCCCGGGCGTTATTATAAGTTGGTAAACAATAGTTTTTTGCTGCACGGCTACTACAATTATCATCATCTGATCCTCACCAGAGTGCGCCACAGGAACGGTGTGTATTACTACATAGGCGTTCCTGGGAATCTGTATCAGCGGGAGAAAAAAATTGCGATTATGTTTGGCTTTGAAGGCTTTGAGTGCGCTGCGGAACCGGCGGGGGAAGGAGCGTTTGGATATTATCTGATACCGGTGGAGCTTTGAGCAGCAGGGAGTAGGTTTCGGTTGAGGATTGTACGGGCGGCTTCGGGAGTGTCAGCGGGAGGAGACCGGGGCGCCCTGGCAGGTGGAGCGGCGGTTGGATGTTTTCTAATAGTGCGTATCAATATTTTGCAATTTACGGGTCGGCTCTAAAGTGCATCCATGCACTGTAGAGCCTGAAATGCGCATCCATGCGCATTTCACCCTTGTCTGCGACACGCACTATAAGAAAACGCACCAACCTCCGCAAAGCCTGCCAGGGCGCCCCGGTCTCCTCCCGCCTCGGCATCGGCTGAAGATAGCCCATACAATCTTTGGTGATTTCGCCAAAAACCTTGTCCGGAGCAGTTCGGTGTTATAATTAAAAGACGCACTTCAATGGTTCATTACTACATCAGCAATCATGTGTTAATTTTGCCGCTTGTAGTAAATTGATTTTTCACAAAAAATTCGGTTTTCAAAAGATACTGTCTGATGTATAATGGAAGCGGTGAAAGAAGGTGATATTTTTGAATACAATAGAGCAGACACACCAGCGGGATTTAGAGCGACTGAAAGCGTTCCGCTATATGGATGATGATTTTATGACTGCCTGTCTTAAAAATAATTTTGAGGGTGTGGAACTGATATTACAGATTGTTTTGGGAAAGAAGGACATAAAAATCAAATCAATCCGAACGCAGGAGGTATTGAAAAACTTGTGGGGACGTTCCGCCACGTTAGACGTTCATGCGGTTGACAGTGATAATAAGGAATTTGACGTGGAATTCAACGTAAGGATGCAGGCGCAGGCGCAAAAAGGGCAAGGCATAACAGCAGCCTTTTGGATGCGCATATATTAAAGAGTGGCGAAGAGACGGAGGACATTCCCGACAGTTATGTTATATTCATTACGGAAAATGATGTGATGAAAGGAAATCAACCGATATACCCGGTAGAGAGATATGTTACAATCGGGGAAGAAAAAGTATTGTTTGGTGACGGTTCGCATATCCTATATGTGAATGGAAAATACAGGGGCGATGATGAAATCGGTAGGCTGATGCACGACTTCTCATGTACCGAACCTGACGATATGAATTTTGAGGAACTTGCGGGGAGAGCGAGGTACTTCAAGAAAGACAAGAAAGGAGTAAAAGCCATGTGCAAGATTATGGAGGATATGAGGAATGAAAAAGCGAGAGAAGTTAGAATAGATAATGCTCTTTGCATGCTTAAAGACGGAGAATTGTCATTAGAAAAAATTGCGTTATATTCGGGATTATCGCTTGAGGAAGTTAAGGAGTTAGCAACGCCAGTTATGACATAAGAGAAATTGAATTATCTATTAACGGCGTAAAGGCGCATGGAAACAGTAAAATGTGAACCATGCGCTTTTTGCGCCCAAAGCCTGCCAGGGCGCCCCGGTCTCCTCCCGCCTCGGCATCGGCTGAAGATAGCCCATACAATCTTTGGCGATTTTGCCAAAAACCTTGTCCAGAGCAGTTTGATATAATATAATTAGCATATGGGAAATATACGGACTGGTATTTATGGAGGTAGTTATGGCGTTTGATTTTAAGAAAGAATACAAAGAATTTTATATGCCCAAAGACAAACCGGAGATTGTAAATGTTCCAAAGGCAAATTATATTGCGGTCAGAGGCAAGGGGGACCCAAACGAGGAGGGCGGGGCATATCAACAGGCGATAGGCGTCCTGTATGCCGTGGCTTATACATTAAAAATGAGTTATAAAACGGATTACAAAATTGAAGGCTTTTTTGAGTATGTTGTGCCGCCGCTTGAGGGATTTTGGTGGCAGGAAGGCATAGACGGCGCAGATTACTCCGACAAATCCACTTTTAACTGGATTTCCGTCATTCGATTGCCCGATTTTATTACAGTAGCGGATTTTAAATGGGCGGTAGAGGTTGCGAGCCAAAAGAAGAAATTGGACTGTTCGTCAGCGGAATTTTTAACTATTGATGAGGGATTATGTGTTCAAATAATGCATTTTGGTTCTTTTGACAATGAACCTGCAACAGTTTCCATCATGGATACATATTTAGCGCAGAATGGATATGTAAATGATTTTTGCGAGAATAGACTGCATCACGAAATCTATATGTCTGACGCAAGGAAAGTTGCTCCAGAAAAATGGAAAACCGTGATTAGACACCCAATCAAAAAGGTATGAACAACTTCCCGTTCAGTCATTTTGACAAAGAATTATGTGGCGGCTTCAGGAGTGTAGGCGGGAGGAGACCGGGGAGCTTTGGCAGGCGTTGCGGCGGTTGGTGTGTTTTCTTATAGTGCGTGACACAGCCAAGGGTGAAATGCGCATGGATGCGCATTTCAGGCTCTATGGTGCATGGATGCACCTTAGAGCCGACCCGTAAATTGCAGAATACTTATACGCACTATTAGAAAACACCCAACCGCCGCTCCGTCTGCCAAAGCCCCCGGTCTCCTCCCGCCGGCCCACTTGCAAATCCTCCCGCAGAATAATAAATCATCTTAAATCAGCCTAAAACCAACCCAGCATCACAATCCCTCCCCATCGAAATCAGGAATAAAGCTCTCCACAGCTGCGGAGCCCTCCTGCCGAAAACCTTTTTCTATACCAAGCCTTTCCGCAAATCGCAGCACGCGGCTGTATTCCTCGTCTGACACACAGCGGTTTAACTCAGGCATATCCGCCACATGGGGCAGGGGAGTGTATTGATTCATGATGCTGATATAAACATCATCGCCGTAGCTCTCGTAGAGATAGCGCAGGATTTTCTTGGAGTCCCGGGTCTGTCCGGGCAGTACCAGATGGCGCACGATCATGCCGCGCTGCATAATCGCAGACTCCTTGGTAAACACAGGAGCTCCCACCTGACGATACATTTCTGCAAGGGCAGCAGAGGCTTTCTCAAAATAGTCCGGCGCATGAGAAAAACGTCGGCTGAGCTCAGGGGAGAAATATTTTAAATCTGGGAGATAGATATCCACAAGACCGTCCAGAAGCCGCAGCGCCTCTGGCTCCTCGTAGCCGCTGGTATTGTAGACAACGGGTATGGAAAGTCCCCGTTGTCTGGCGGCGGTAAGCGCCAATGCGATATGAGGTATGAAATGTGTGGGGGTCACGAGATTGATGTTGTGTGCGCCTTTCCCTTGCAGTTCCAGAAAAATTTCCGAAAGCCTCCCGATGGAAATGGGCTGACCGACTTTGCCGAGGGCAATATCGTGGTTTTGGCAGAACACACAGCGCAGATTACAGCCGGAGAAAAACACGGCGCCGGAGCCGTTTTTGCCGGACAGGCAGGGCTCCTCCCAAAAGTGCAGCGCGGCTCTGGCTGCGGTGAGTACGTGAGTCTGTCCGCAGTAGCCAGTCTGTCCCGAGAGCCGGTCTGCATGGCAGCGCCGGGGGCAGAGCGTGCAGTCCCTCATAGAGCTTTTTATCAAATCAGGATAATCGTGTTCCGAAATCATTTGGATTTCCTCTTGTGGATGAGCGATTGACATACAAAAACCGCATGCATCGGGACTGACCTCCGACTCCACCCGGCTTCCTCACGGCACATGAGAGATTCCACTTAGTGCTGCTTTGTTCCCAACCTGACACGGTTCGCGGATTCCCATTGCGTGAGACCGAATTTCATCGCCGGAGGTCAGTACTCCGACACATACGGCTTTTTAAGTGTACCGTTTTCACGGCTGTTTGTCAAGTGAGTTATTCCTTCCGCATGGCTTGTATATCCTTGTGATAGTAGGACAAAACGCTGAAAGTCAATCCCAGGATTCCCGTGCACAGGAACATGACTGCCATGCCGCTTCCTGTGCCGACGCCCACCAGCTTTTGCAATGTGGAGGCTGCGGGGGTATTCCCCTGCATGAAGGGCTCAAATACATAGTCCGCCAGAAAGCCGCCCAGGAGGATGCCCAGAGGAATCGTGCTGTATTGGATTGCATTTCTGACTGCAAAAATCCTTCCCTGCATTTCCACAGGGACTTTTTTGTAGAGAATTACGTTCTGCCCCGCGTTGATAAAGGGGATGGGCAGGCTTGCCGCCAGTCCTGCGATACCCCAGACAATCGCATTTTGTCCGACTCCCATGAGCAGATCGCCAAAGCCGAAGGAGAGCGCGGCGGAGACATAAATCATCCTGATATTATCCTTTGACAGTTTTCCTGCGGAGACAATCAGGCCGCCCGCAATGCCGCCGATTCCCATAACCGCGTTGACGATGCCGAGAACCATGCTGTTATCTCCGCTTCTGGAGAGCAGCATCGGCGAAAGGATATTCTCGTAGGTGAGTCTTGAAAAGAAATTCAGCAGCGCCATGGTGAGCACAATCATGAGAATGCCCTTATTATTCCACAGAAACTGCAGACCGTCCTTACAGCCGCCAAACAGGGATTGCCGCTCCGTCTCCGACGGCGCCTGCTCAGGAATGGTGATGGCGAGGAGCAGCACCCCAAAAGCCGCGGCGAAGCTGCACAAATCAATAAACAAAATAAGAGGTAATCCATTTATGGCAAACAGTGCAGCCGCCAGTACGGGGGTCAGTACGGTTGTCAGATTACCGGAAAAAGAGTTCATGCCGCTCACGTTTGCCAGCTTGTCCTGAGGCACCAGTTTCCCCAGCGCCACGCTGGATGCGGGGGACTGGAAGGCGTTCATGCACCCGATGACTGTGTTGATCAGATAAATATGCCATATCTGCAGGTTTCCCGACATGGACAGAATCAGCACGCTGCAGGTGCAGAGCGCCGCGATACTGTCCGCAGCCAGCATAATCTTTTTCTTGCTGTGGCGATCCACAAATGTCCCTGCGAACGGACTGATGAGGATATAGGGCACATAGCTGCAAAAGGACATCAGAGAGACCGTCAGTGCAGAATGTCTGACTGTGTATACCCACAGGATCAGCGCAAAGCTTGTCATTGCGCTCCCGAGCTGTGAGACGGATTGGCTGAGCCATAAAATAATATATTTTCTGAAATTTTTATCCATTGAATTTATCTCCTTATAGATTGATTATTTCACCCTATAAGTACAAAATCCAATGCGGACGAATATTGATTGCTATCTCTGCACAGGCTTCGTCCCATTGAACCTTGTACAGAGACATGCGCTTAAATCAATGATTCTGTGGCATAACATGCTTCATGCTCTCCTTTCCGGGCAGCTTATCTGCTTTTGCCTTATCCCATTTTATCATTTTGTTCTATATATAACAAGCCTGATACAGCAGACTTACATCAAAATTATGGTGAAAGGGTGGTTACAAATCTCGGGGAATCGTTTATAATATACACAATGAGGAAGCGGGCTTCCAAATATTGGATGGTATGTGTGCAGAAGCGCGCAGGGAGGTGTAGAGATGAATAAGAACGCATTCAGGAGTATGTCTTATGGCGTGTATGTGGTGACTACATGGGATAATGGCAGGGCGACGGGCTGTACCGCCAACAGCGCCATGCAGATTACCTCGGATCCGGCAACCATTGCGGTGAGTATCAATCACGACAATTACACGAACGGTTGTATTCAGGAGTCGGGCAGATTTGCCATTTCGATACTGGGTGAAAATTCTGACCCCGGTATCATTGGCGCTTTCGGCTTTTTCAGCGGCAGGGATAAGGACAAATTTGACGGTGTGCAGCAGGCCATAAGGGGTTGTATGCCGGTGGTGGCTGACGCCTGTGCCTATGCGGTGTGCGAGGTGATTGATAAGCTGGAGACCTCCAGCCATACGGTATTTCTGGGCAGGGTGGTGGACGCGGATGTATTAAAATCCGACACGCCCATGACCTATGCGTATTATCACAATGTTATCAAGGGCAAGAGCCCGAAGAATGCGCCCACTTATCTGCCGGAGGACTGATTGGGTGCAGCGGCGCACCGGGCTTCCTTTTCGGCTCGGTTGAGCATCCGCAGTTCGGCAAAAAAGGTTTTCAGCATCCGGCTGCATTCTTCCTCCAGTATGCCTCTGGTGACCTGCACCTGATGATTGAATTCCGGCATCTCCAGAATATTCAGGATGGATCCGGCGCAGCCCGCCTTGGGATTCATACAGCCGATGACTACCTCGGGGATGCGTGCCTGAACGATGGCTCCCGCGCACATCTGGCAGGGCTCCAGCGTCACATATAAGGTGCATTCCTCCAGCCGCCAGTCGCCGATGATTTTACTGGCTCTTTTGATGGCGGTAATCTCTGCGTGTGCCAGAGTGTTCTTGTCTGTATTGCGGCGGTTGTAGCCGCGTCCGATGATTTTTCCCTCGTGTACAATGACACAGCCGATGGGCACTTCCCCCAATGCATAGGCTTTTTTTGCCTGGCGCAGGGCTTCTCGCATATATTTTTCCGTGATATTTTTGATGACCGTCATAATCTCCTCACAGGTATACCCGCATATGTGTTTACAGGATATTAGCAGCATGTTTGCAGTGTGCTTCAGCATGTGACAACATATAATCCGAATGCCTACAGTATAGCATGATTTGGAGGGAGCTTCAATAATGATTGCATTTGGAGGCGGCAGCCTTTAGAATAAGCCTATGAGAATTATCTTGATTTGGAGAAAGTAGAATAAAGAGAGTGGAATCAACAAAGTAGAATAAAGAAGGCAGAAGAATGAGTATGGAAAAAAGAGAATTCAGCTATTATGCTTTTATCAGTTACAGCCGCGCGGACGAGAAATGGGCAAAGTGGGTCCAGCGCAGACTGGAGACCTACCGCTTTCCCACTGCGCTGCGCAAGGAGAATCAAGACCTTCCCGGCAAGATTTTTCCCATATGCCGCGACAAGACAGACCTGCCGGGGGGCGTTTTGTGGGAGCAGCTCAAAGCCCAATTGGACGAGTCGGAGTATCTGATCGTCATTTGTTCCCCCAACAGCGCCAGGTCCGAGTGGGTCAGCCGGGAGATCAGCTATTTTCAGGAGCTGGGGCGCAATCGAAATATTATTCCGTTCATAGTGGACGGAGAGCCCCATGCTGCGGACAGTGCAGTGGAATGCTATAATCCGGCCTTGTTCAATCATCCCGATGAGGAATTGCTGGGCGTCAGCGTCAATGAGCTGGGGCGCAGCAGGGCGGTGCTGCGTGTCATCGCTTCCCTGATGCGGCTGCGCTATGACCAGCTGGTGATGCGGGACAGACGGAGAACCCGCAGACGCAGGGCGGTGGCGGCAGGGCTGTCCGTCCTTGTGCTCGCAGTGGCAGCGGGGCTGGCATGGTATGAGCTGCCGCACAGCGCCTATTATTGGAATTATATTTATCAGAACGAGCTGCCGGTGGGCTTGGAGGAGGTCAGCGCAAAGGATCGGAAGACTGCGCATGACTATTATAAAATCGTGACCAGAAGAAATAAAGTGATCCGTCTGGAGCGGGTCAATTCAGCGGGTACGGTGACGGATGGCGCTGCCACCTTCGCCCTCGACGAGCTGCCAGTTATAGAATTTTCCTACAGCGAGGCAGGGGGCTTAAGCTCGGTGACACAGAAGGATGCCTACGGTGATATCCAGCTGATCAAGAATTACACGCAGAGCTTAAATGCGGTGGATTTCCGCAATCCCCACGACGATACATCGGCGGTTACTCTTCCCTCCAATCTCAGCGCGAATGTGGGGATCAGTTCTCTCCTCGTGCTCTCATCGAACAAAAGTGAGATTGCCCGTGAGCTTCTTACGTATGATGAGAATGGGTATCTGGTTCAGGTGCTGTATATGCGGGATAATCGCAATACGCCGGTCTGCGATGAAAACGGTATTTACGGGAAGCGGTATGTCCGGGATGAGGACGGAAAAATTCTCCGCGTCATCAATCTGGGCTCGGACGGCGAGGCTCTGCGGATGCAGTATGGCACCTCGGTGGTCTACACGGATTATGAATATGATGATTGCGGGAGGATTCTCTGCTGCCGCGTGTATGACGCGGAGGAAAAGCCCACATTGGACGAGAGAAATGTCTTCTGCTGGGAAAATACATATAATGAAGCCGGATGCGTGGAGCGGATACGCTGTCTGGACGCGGAGGGCAATCCGGTTCCTAATATTGACGGGGTGTCACAGTGTGATCTGGAGTACGATGAGCACGGATTTTTACAGGGATACCGCGGGACAGACGGAACGGATGGCGATGGAATCGAAAATGCCGCTTACGATAAAGCAAACGGTGTGTTTCAGGCTGCGTTTGAGAACGATAAAAACGGACGGACCATCAGGCTGGATTATTATGACGCGGAAGGACGCCCCATGACCGATATGGGCGGAATTGCCAGCTGCTGCACTAAGTATGACGGGCAGGGGCGTATTGTCGAGTCATGGTATTACGGGGTGGACGGAGAACTGACCTGTTGGGCGGAGAGCCTGAACGAGGCGGGGCACACGGTAGAATACCGCGACGAGGAGAATGTTGTCATATGGACGAGTTACGGCAAAGACGGCAAGGCTGCGTTAAACGGGGAAGGGTATGCGATCCGGAAAAGGACGCAGAATGATAGAGGGCTGACCGTGGAGGACGCCTATTATGATGCGGAGGGAAATCCTGTGCGCACATGCCGCAATGCGGCTTTGGTGGTCTATGGCTATGACAGTGCGGATCATCTGATTTCCACGGCTTTTTATGATGAGAATGGCAAGCCCTGCTACAGCGCGCAGGGAATTGCGGTTATCAACAGAGCCTATGACGGGGACGGCAATCAGATATCCGAGGAATATTGTGATGTGGATGGGCAGCCCTGCTATGTGCGCGATGAGGGCGGGAATTATGTGGGCTGGCAGGCGGAGTATAATGACCGCGGTCAGATAGCCGGAATGTGGCACTATGGCAGGGAGGGCGCGAGGCTCTCCTTCAAGGGAGCCTATGAGGAGCGCAACGAGTATGATGAACGGGGAAACTGCACCCACTATGCCGCTTATGATTATAAGGGAGATCTGACCGACAATTCCGACGGGTATGCCACGACGGAGGTTGTATATAATGAGAGAGGGCAGGCGGTCTCGGAATATTACCGGGATGCGGACGGCGCTTTTATAACGGGTCAGAGCTATGCGCGGGAGAGCGAGTATGACGAGCGGGGAAATCTTATCCGCAGCACGGACTATATGCTGGATGAGGAGGGAAAGGAGAGCCGTCTTGTCACCTGTGATGAATATAATGGACGGGATAAGCTGATCCGGGAATATTATGAGGATGAAAACGGCAGACCATGCGCGGATGAGGATGGCGTCGCGGTCTATGAGATGACACGGGACGAGAGAGATCTGCTGGTGGTAAACCGCTGTTATGACGCGAGCGGCAGGCTGTTTCGGATGCTGGAATTTGACCATAACGGGAGGGGACAGATATCTGAGAGGAGAATCTATACGGTTCCCGCAGGGGGCGGGGAGCAGAGCCGCGTTCTGTCGAGCCGGAGGACATATCTGTATGATGATTACGGCAATCAGATACAGGTGTGGCGCTATGACTCCGACGGGAAGGTGACAGCCGATGCGGATGGCGTGGCGTGCATGGCGCAAACCTATGATGTGATGGGGCGCTGTGTGCGTGAAGAATGTCTTGACGGAGAGGGGCAGGTGATCGTCTGCTCCGACGGTTATGCCGTGGAGGAAATCGATTATGATACCGCAGGGCGCGAAATCTGCCGCAGCTATTACGATGCGGACGGAGAGCCGGTGAAAAGAGAGAGCGGCCATGTGGCAGCCATCACAAAAAGATGGAATGATTTCGGAGATTTGGAGGAGCGCGCCTCTTATGACCATGCGGGGAATTATTTCTGGCCGGGGGAGGACGGTGTGGCTCGAATTATCTATTCGTATGATACCAGCGGGGTGAACACCGCCAAATGGCTTTTTGATGAGCAGGGGCAGCCCGCAGGCTCCTCCACACTGCTTTTGTGTGTTGACGGTCTGACAAACCGGGGATATGAGGCAGGACTGGGAAAATACGACATTATCATGGAATACGATGGCTGGTCTTTTGCGGAGGAGGATTATTTTGCCTCCACGGATTACACTGAGCTGAAGAACAGATTTGCCGCAGCCGCCAGCCGCGACAGGACAGTGACGGTATGTAAGGCGGAACCGTTTTATTTTGACAATGAGTTTGAGTTTGTGGAGTGTACTCTGGAGGCGGGGATTACAGGCTTTGCGGTTCGGGAGTCATGGATTGACGCAGAGTCGGTCAGGCAGCTTGGGGAAATGTTTGAAAAGCGTGCAGCGGGCAGCGCAGAAGGGGGACAGGAGTAAAGCTGGAAGCTGGTATAAAAGCTTGCATTCGGTAAATGCTTATGCTATGATAATAGGGCTAATATAGGAGGTATCCCCATGAATTTGGAACAACAGTTAAATGCAATCACAGGCAGAATTTACGGAAAAAATATCGGCGCATGTACGCATGTACAGCTCTATGCAAGTATTTTGCAGTTAGTCAGGGAGCGTGCGGCACAGGCGCCTGCCATCACAGGAAAAAAGAAAGTGTATTATATCTCCATGGAGTTTTTGATCGGAAAGCTCCTCTCCAACAATCTCATCAATCTGGGTATTTACGATGAGCTGAGAGAGATTTTAGCGGACAATGGAAAGAGTCTTTTGGAGATTGAGAATATTGAGCCGGAGCCCTCTCTGGGCAATGGCGGTCTGGGGCGTCTGGCGGCGTGCTTTCTGGATTCCATCGCCACACTGGGACTGCCCGGCGACGGCATCGGGCTGAATTATCATTTTGGCCTTTTCCGTCAGGTGTTCAAGGACAATCTGCAGTGTGCAGAGAGGAATGAGTGGATGGAGAAGCATTCCTGGCTCAATGAGACCGGCACAAAATTTGAGGTGGTATTCGGAGACAAAAAGGTCGTTTCCGTACTTTATGACATAGATGTCATTGGATACGAAAACGGTGTAAATAAGCTGCATCTGTTTGATTTGGAGTCCGTTGACGAGCGTCTGGTAAAACAGGGGATCCAGTTCGACAAGACTGTCGTGGACAAGAACCTGACGCTGTTCCTCTATCCGGATGATTCGGATGAGGCTGGCAATCTGCTGCGCATTTATCAGGAGTATTTCATGGTGAGCAATGGCGCGCAGCTGATTTTGAAAGAGATGAAGGAAAAGAATCAGGATTTGCACAGGATGAATGAGTATGTGGCAATCCAGATTAATGACACGCATCCCACCATGGTGATTCCTGAGCTGATCCGGATTCTTACCGGGCAGGAGGGCTTCACGATGGATGAAGCCATCGATGTGGTGAGCAAGACCTGCGCCTATACGAACCACACGATCCTGGCGGAGGCGCTGGAGAAGTGGCCGTTGGCATATATTGAGGAGGTTGTGCCGCAGCTGGTTCCCGTTATTAAGGAGCTGGATGCCCGCGTGGCAAAGAAGTACAAGGACAAAAAGGTACAGATTATCGACAAGGATAAGAAAGTACACATGGCGCATATCGACATCCACTATGGCTACAGCGTAAACGGTGTGGCTGCCATTCACACGGAGATTTTGAAGGATACCGAGCTGAATGCGTTCTACAAGCTCTATCCTGAGAAGTTCAACAATAAGACGAACGGCATCACCTTCCGCAGATGGCTGCTCTCCTGCAACCGGGAGCTGGCGGAGTTTATCACCAAAACCATCGGCAGCGGCTACAAGAAGGATGCGGGCGAGCTGGAGAAGCTTTTGGAGAAGCTTGACGACCAGGCAGTGCTGGATGGAATCTATGAGATTAAAAAGGCCAAGAAGGCGGAGCTGGCGGAGTATATCAAAGAGAAAGAGGGCGTGACGCTGGATGTGAACTCTATTTTTGACATTCAGATCAAGCGTCTGCACGAGTACAAGCGTCAGCAGATGAACGCCCTGTATATCATTCACAAGTATCTGGAGATCAAGGGCGGCAAGAAGCCGACCACGCCTCTGACCTTCCTGTTTGGAGCGAAGGCTGCGCCCGCCTATGTGATCGCGCAGGATATCATCCACCTGCTTCTGGTGCTGTCTGAGATTGTGAACAACGACCCGGAGGTCAGCCCTTACATGAAGGTTGTCATGGTGGAGAATTATAATGTGAGCTATGCGGAGAAGCTGATTCCCGCCTGCGATATCTCCGAGCAGATATCTCTGGCCTCCAAGGAGGCTTCCGGCACCGGCAATATGAAGTTTATGCTGAATGGCGCGGTGACTCTTGGAACCAGCGACGGAGCAAATGTGGAGATTCATGAGCTGGTGGGCGATGACAATATTTATATATTCGGTGAAAAGTCTGATGCTGTGATCAGACATTACGCCAAGAAGGATTATGTGTCCAAAGACTACTATGACAAGAGTCCCGTCATCAAGGAGGCGGTGGACTTTATCGTGGGCAGTCAGGCTATGAAGATTGGACATAAGGAAAACCTTGAGCGTCTGTACAAGGAGCTTTTAAATAAGGACTGGTTTATGACTCTGTTGGATTTGGAGGATTATATCGCCGCCAAGGATCGGGCGTTTGCCGATTATGAGGACAGGCAGAAATGGAAGAAGATGATGCTGGTGAATATCGCCAAGGCAGGTTTCTTCTCCTCTGACCGCACCATCATGGAATACAACAGAGATATCTGGAAACTGTAAAGATACCCGAAGGATAACGCAGGGCGCTTGGGCGTCGATGCGGCAGCAGGAGTTGCGATGAAGATATATGGGTTTCAGAAGACAACCTTATTGGATTATCCTGAACATGTGGCAGCCACCGTTTTTACCGGTGGCTGCAATTTTCGTTGTCCCTATTGTCAGAATGCGGGGCTGGTGCTGTGCGGAGGGGAACCGACCCTGACTGAAATTTCTCAGGAGGTGCTCGCGCATCTGAAAAAGCGGCGGGGCATTCTGGACGGTGTGTGCATCACGGGCGGAGAGCCCACTTTGCAGCCTGATTTGGAAGAATTTATTCGGAGGGTGCGGGATTTGGGATATCAGGTGAAGCTGGACAGCAATGGGTATCGCCCCGAGGCGCTGCGCCGGCTGCTGGAGCAAAAGCTTCTGGATTATGTCGCCATGGACATAAAGGCATGTAGGGAAAATTATGCTCGGGCGGCAGGGCTGGCACGGGGAGCCCATGATTTTGGAGGCGCGCTGCCGGATGGTCTGCCCGGAGGCGGGGGATTTTGTCTTGAGCGCATTGAGGAGAGTATCGCGCTTTTGCAGGGCAGCGGCATTGACTATGAGTTTCGCACCACGGCGGTGAAGGGTCTGCACACGGTGGAGGAATTCGGAGAGATTGGAGCGTGGCTTGCGGGGAGCAGGGCATATTTTATACAGAGCTATCGGGAGAGCGAAGAGATTTTGAACGGAGCAGGACTGGAGGCGTTTTCCGCGGAGGAGCTGTGCGAAATGAAACGCCTGGCGGGACAATACATAGACAGGGTAGAGCTGCGGGGCGTGGAGTGAGTTGCATGGACTGAATGAAGTGTGTGGACTAACGAGTCGCATGGACTGAACGAGTTGCATGAAGAGGAAAAAATATGAGTATTCGGAAAAAATTATTTGGCGATAAGGCATTTTATAAAATGGCGCTGGGTGTGGCGGTGCCTATCATGATTCAGAACGGTATCACAAATTTTGTGGGGCTTTTGGATAATATCATGGTGGGGCGTGTGGGGACGGAGCAGATGTCCGGCATCGCCATCGTGAATCAATTGCTGCTGGTGTTTAATCTGGCTATTTTCGGAGCGTTCTCCGGGGCGGGTATTTTTACCGCGCAGTTTTACGGCTGCAAGGATCATCAGGGTGTACGCCATACCTTTCGGTTTAAGGCCTATATCGGTGCGGTCATCGTGTTTGTCGGCATTGTGGTGCTCGCGCTGTCTGGGGAAAATCTGATCATGATGTATCTTCACGGGGAGGGCAATGAACAGGCGCTCCAGGCAGCGCTGGATTATGGGCAGCAGTATTTGTGGGTGATGCTCGTGGGGCTTGCGCCCTTTGCGGTGGAGCAGCTTTATACCAGTACGCTGCGCGAGTGCGGCGAGACCATGGTGCCGATGGCGGCGGGTGTGACTGCCGTGCTGGTGAATCTGGTGCTGAATTACCTGTTGATTTTTGGAAAATTCGGCTGTCCGGAGCTGGGCGTGGTGGGAGCCGCCATCGCCACGGTAGTGTCCCGTTATGTGCAGGCTGCCATTGTCATTGTGTGGACACATATGCACACGGCGCGGATGCCCTTCGCAGTGGGCGTGTACCGGAGTCTGCAGGTTCCCGGCCAGCTTGTGGGCAAGATTATCGTGAAGGGCACGCCGTTGATGGTGAACGAGGTGCTGTGGTCCGCGGGGATTGCGGTGCTGATGCAGTGCTATTCCATCAGAGGGCTTGATACGGTGGCGGCCATGAATATTTCCACCACCATCTCCAATTTATTTAATGTGGTGTTTATTGCCATGGGAAGCGCCATCTCTATCATTGTAGGGTAGCTTCTGGGAGCTGGCAAAATGGAGGAGGCAAAGGAAATCGATACAAGACTGATTGCCTTTTCTGTCATGTCCTGTCTGGTAATCGGCAGCCTGCTGGCGGTTCTTGCGCCCGTGTTTCCCATGCTCTACAACACCTCTCAGGAGGTCAAGACGCTGGCGGCATGGTTCCTGCGCGTTGCGGCGCTGTGTATGCCCATTGCGGCATTTATGCACGCCAGCTATTTCACTTTGCGCTCCGGCGGCAAGACCATCGTCACCTTCCTGTTTGACAGCGTCTTTCTGTGGTGCGTGAGCATTCCCGTTGCCTATGTGCTCAGCCGCTATACGGGGCTGCCGATTCTGCCCCTGTATCTGAGCATCCAGCTTCTGGATTTGATCAAATGTGTCATTGGATTTATTCTGGTGAAAAAGGGCGTGTGGTTGAATAATATTGTGGAGCAGGACGCGTAGTTTGGCAGAGTGCGTCAGCTCACGCAGTAACGCTGTTGGGGCTGTCTTTCCCCGCCGTGAAATCCAGCGCGTTCTGCAGCGTGGTCTCCGCAATGGCAGTCAGCGCCTCTCTGGTAAAAAAGCCCTGGTGGGAGGTTATCATCACATTGGGGAAGGAGAGGAGGCGGGCGGTGGTGGAGTGCTCCAGAATCTCATCGGAGCGATCCTCAAAGACATTGTCCGTCTCTTCCTCATAGACGTCCAGCCCCACGCCCGCAAACTTGCGCATACGGATGCCCTCGATGAGGTCGGCGGTGTCTACTAAAGCGCCCCGGGAAGTGTTGACCAGAACCACGCCGTCCTTCATCTGCCGGATTGTCTCCAGATTGACAAGATGGTAGGTATCGTTCGTCAGCGGACAGTGCAGGGAGAGCAGGTCGCTCTCGGCCAATACCTCCGGCAGTGTTTTATACTCCACAAAATTTTTCAGGCCATTATTTTCATACAAATCATAGGCGATAACCTTCATGCCGAAGCCGTGACAGATGCGGCACATGGCTGCGCCAATCTTGCCGGTGCCGACGATGCCGGCAGTCTTTTGATAAAAGTTAAATCCCATCAGCCCGCTCAGGCTGAAATCATTTTCCCTCACCTTATTATAAGCCTTGTGCAGTCTGCGGTTGGCAGCCAGCGCCAACGCCATGGCGTGCTCAGCCACCGCTTCGGGAGAGTAGCCCGGCACGCGCAGAATGCGGATGCCATATTCCTTCGCCTGCTTTAAATCCACATTATTAAAGCCCGCACAGCGCATCAGAATCAATTGAATCCCCTTGTCGTAGAGAATGTGTATGGTTTCCGTGCCGATATCGGAGCTCACAAAAGCGCACACGGCGTCAAAGCCTTCCGCCAGAGCCGCAGTGCGCGGATCCAGGTCGGATTTGATGTATTCGATGGAGATGGAAAGGTCAGAATGCTTTAAAGGTTCGTAGTTTTGCATGGCGCTCTCGAAGGATTCCTGATCATAGCTTTTGGTGTCGTAAAATAAGATTTTCATGGCAGCCTCCCTGTGGCAGAATGATTTTAATATGTTCTATCTTATATAGTCTTTCAAGGAAATTTTTAAATATGCACGTTTATTGACGATAAATAAGTATATGATGGAGATTAGAAAAAGGTTAATATAACACAACTAAAACAGAAAAACAAAACAACAGCAATACAATACTCTTGCATATTGACATATATAGTTAGTTGAGATACAATGCAATAGTTACTTATATTTTAAAGTGTGTAAAAACTACATCAGAAAAACAGGAGGTACTATGAAAAAGACGGTTGCATTGATATTAATTTTTTGCATTTTAGTAAATTTGTCAGACATGAGTGCTTGGGCTGAAGAAGATGCTTCAGGACAGGTGGTTCAAGAGATGCTAAATGAGTATGATCCTTGGGATGGAGTGACAACTGAGTCAGTTTATGAGACGAATACTTACAGAATAACATTCTCGCTGCTGGAGTATTGGGAAAGTGGATATAATGCAAGCATAAAAATTGAAAACATAGGAGATGTCATTATAGAGAATTGGTGTATGGCATTTGATTTGAATAATACGATTTCTAATATCTGGAATGCATCGCTTTATCATGAGGAGGAGAATTATTATGTGATAAAGAATCTTGGATGGAATCAGGACATTGCAGTCGATGAAAATATTGAATTTGGTTTTGGTGGGACAGAGGAGTTTAGGGGATTTCCAACAGAATATCATATGTTGGGAGAAATGATTGAGGTAGATACACAGGACTTTTTAATTGAGTATTACATAAACAGTGACTCGGAGTATAATTTTACAGGAAGCCTTCGTATTACGAATAATACTAATTATACTTTTGAGGATTGGAAATTAGAATTTGATTTTAAAGAAACAATTTTGGAGATATGGAATGGCGCGTTGCTGTCGCAGGAGGATAGTCATTATATTGTGGATAATGCAGGGTATAATGCCAATATAGAAGCTGGACAGACAATATTCATTGGTTTCATAGGTTCAGGAAATGGTATTCATCAAGAGCCTTTCAATTATAAATTATATCAATATTGTATAAATGGTACTGTGGATGAGGAAAAAGAACCGGATGGAGAACAGGATGAGAAAGTGGCTGTCACGGTTAATTGTGATGCATTTATTTATAATGAGTATGGGAAATGGTATGTAGTAGATAGTAAAATTGAACAATTAAGCGGTTCCCTGTCTGGTTACAACAAGGTGCAGAATTGTTCTTATGTTGTAAAGGATATAAAAGGTAATATCATAAAGGCTGACGATTTCCCAGTTGAAAAGAATTGGATAATAACGGATTTTGGATTGACAATCGGTTATAATGAATTAACAATAACCGCAGGTACTGATTCAGAGGGTGAAGTAAAATACAGCGTGATTTTTATGAATTATGATACTGTTAATATGGATGGGATACTGGTAGATTTAATCGATAGTGATGGTGATGGATTTAATAATTACTATGAGGATATTTTAGGAACAGATAAAAATTTAGCGGATACGGATGGTGATGGTTTGTCCGATTTTGATGAAATAATAAAGACGGGGACAAATCCACTGAAAAGGGATACGGATCAGAATGGCATTAGTGACGCGGAAGAAGATGCTGATTCTGATGGTTTGAACAATGTGTCAGAAATAGAAGGTGGAACAGATTGTCTTCGTTTTGATACAGATGGAGACAAATTGTCAGATGGCGATGAAATATTAAAGTATCATACAAATCCACTGGAACAGGATTCTGACAGAGACGGCTTAAAAGATGGCGAAGAGTCAATATTAGGTTTTGATCCCATGAATCCGGATACGGATGCTGACGGTGTGCCAGATGGCAGGCAAATCATAGCCCAGACTTGTAAGCAGGAGATTGATACCGCACGAAAAGGGGGAGTCAATAGTGTGGCAGTCAGCTTGGAATGCAATGGATATATAGATAATAGAGTGACTATTTTAGATACCTATAATATAGACATGCGCTCCTCGGAAGTAGTTGGTTTAATTGGTGTGCCGGTTGAGATTTCTACGGATGTAGAATTTGAGGAGGCAGATACAGTTTTCTCGTATGATGAAAGTGTACTTGGAGATACTGAGGAAGATAATCTATGCATAATGTGGTACGATGAAAAAATGATAATTATGTTTTGCTGGAAGATTCAGTTTTAGATAAAAAGAACCACACCATTACATATCGCACCACACATTTTTCTACATATCTGCTTGTGGACAAAAAGATTTGGCTTGATAACATCCGTAAAAATTTTGGGGGCGGTCAGACTGAACCTATAATATATTATAATATAGCACTAGTGGTGGATGTCTCAGAGAAGATATCTCAAGATCAATTAAGATTGGAGAAGGCAGCACTTTATAATATAATTGATGGCATGTCAGACAAGGATGCTGCGAGTCTTTATCAAGTTACTGATCAGTCGCTTAGTCGCCAGACTTTCACAAGTTCAAAAGAAAAGTTATATGCAGCTGTTGATCAACTGCGTATTCATCAAAGAGGTTCAAGTATGTGTTCTGGTCTGAGACACGCGACAGATGCTCTTGCAAATGTAAACAACGGCAACGAGAAAATGATTATTTTATTTACTTCGGGGGATGCACACGAGTTTACCCAAGATGTTGTTGTACAGGATAGTCAGCGGGCTCAAAAAAATGGCTGTCAGATATATTGTGTAGTCTTTTCAGATGAGGTGCCGGAAGCTTATGAGCAATTAGCGGTTCGTACCGGGGGAAACTGTTATAAGGCAACCACGGAAGCGGAAATGCTGTCGGCAATTACAGGTATAGACGAAAAGTCTGGGACAGGTGTTATTGATATTATAGACAGTGACGGAGATGGTTTGTATGATGTGTATGAAATAAACGGAATGCATTTATCCAATGGTCAGATTGTATATACAGATCCCAACAATCCCGATACGGATGGAGACGGTATCAGTGATTATGATGCTGTGGGTGGGGAACCTGTTGTTGAAAAGTATACCATTAATGGAGATGTTTATTCTTGTACAATCCATCATGCTCCAGTATATGGAAGACTGCCGGATGAGTTTATTTATGTAGATGGGAGGATGAATACGGACGGGAAACGGTATTATGGAAAAATGGATTATGTACCTTATTCTGATAAATTTTTGGAAGAAAAATATCGACAAATCATAAAACCAGTAGTTTTTGATCAAAGTAGAGAGGCGTATGGAGCTGCCGGAGTACATGGTTTGTATGCAGACAAGTTGCTCAATATCAGTGAGCTTGAATTGCTGGGATATGCTTCTTACAATACGCTTTTGCAGATTATGGTCTGTTCTCTGTCGGCAGATGCTGCAGCTTGTTTAAATGTATATATGCTGGGTTTGGGAGGAGCTTATGAAGGGCTGACAGAAAATGGTACGAGAGATTATATACCCGTTTCGCATATGGTTGACGAAAACTTTTTCGGCATCAACAGTGCAAATGAATGCTTTCTGCAAAATATGAAAAAAGTGCAGGCAGTGGCGGAAAACAATTTAAATGAGTACAACACAGAAATGTATTTGTCGCTTTCTCCTAAGTATTCATGGAGTGGTTGTGATTATCATGATACTACGGATTTGTTGGATTTTTCTCAAGATATAGATGCACTGGTAAATTTATCTGCGTTCGGGATTTTTAATAAGGCGGATGCGGCAGCAACAGTACACTGCACTTATGATCCGGTAACTGATATATATGCGATGGAATATAAATATTATCTTATAGATTTTTATGATTTTACCTTTTTTGAGTATTTATATCAATTGGATGCGTTAGGGTTGGCAAGGTCATATGAAATCTATGGCGTATGTAATGGTGAGACCAAGTGGCAAAAAGGTGGGTTTTCCGTTTATCAATTATTTTAGAATGTGAGGGCAGCAATGAAGAAGTATATAAAGGTTATACTGATACTGCTATTTTTGGGGGTGTGTTTTGAATGCTTCTGGTTTGCATTTTTGACTGAGATTGTTCCGAGAGAATATACTTTTTTTCTGTCGTATGAGCATTTTTGCAAAAAAGCACATAATTATTTTTTGAATGAAACGAAGCCGGATTCTGCAGATAACTTGAAATACTATTGGTATAACGGGTATTTTAATAAACTGCGTGGCATTAGAATGACTTTGTCGCAGGAAGATTATGAGAAGGAAAAAGAATATTATATGAACTGGTGTCTGGAGAGGAATAGTGTTGTTGTTTCAGGTGTTGAAACATATGTGTATAATGCTGCTGATATAAAATATGTAGATGGAGAGGAGTTGAAGGAAAAGGGATTGGAATTTATTGACTCCTTGATTGATTTGGATCAATATGCTTATTATTACATAGTGATGGAAGACAATTATACAAACAAGAGTGATGGCAGGGACATAGTTTCGGGCAGGGGGGTATTGGCTAATGATGAGATAGGGGAATTGCTGATTTATAGTTATCAGTTGGTTAATGACAGTGAACAGAAGGAGAATGAGCCTATCCGCGAGGAACAGAGATGAAAGATTTGTGAAATTTAACAGAGGCTGGCGCCCGGTGTGACTCACCGCCGGATGCCAGCCTCTGTTACACTCCCGTTATGGTTTGCGGGCTCAGCCCATAGTTACCACGACATCATAGTTTTCCTTGCCCTGCACATAAGGCACCACGCAGCCTTCCACGACTGTCCCGTCCACGGTCATGGAAGCAACGCCCTTCTCCACATTGTTGGGATTCTGCACGGTGATGTGGTAGGTTCCCTCACGGAACTTACGGGTTATGGTGAAGTTGCCAAAGCCCTTGGGAAGGCAGGGATTGACGGACAGCCCCGTATGGGTGGGGTACACGCCCAGAATATACTGGGAGATATTGACGAAGGTCCATGCCGCAGTGCCGGTGAGCCAGCTGTTTTTGGCTTCGCCGTGGAATTTCGCGTCGCGGCCGGCGATCATCTGCGCGTACACATAGGGCTCGGTGCGGTGAATTTCGCTGATTTCCTCCACATAGGCGGGGCAGGTCTTTTTATAAATCTCAAAGGCTCTGTCGCCGCGTCCCAGAACGGTTTCCGCGATGGAGACCCATGGATTGTTGTGGCAGAAGATACCGGCGTTCTCCTTATATCCGGGGGGATAGGAGGACACCTCGCCCAGCTCCAGATGGTATTCCGTGTAGGCGGGCTGGAGGATCATGACGCCATACTGGGTGTCCAGACGTTCCTTCACGGAATCGAGAGCCTTCTTCGCCAGTCCTTCCTTTACGCCCACGCCTGCCAGCACGCAGAAGCCCTGAGGCTCGATATATATCTGACCTTCTTTACATTCTTTGGAGCCCACCTTGTCGCCGTGGGCGTCATAGGCGCGCACAAACCAGTCGCCGTCCCAGCCGTCCTTCAGGATGGCGTCATACATTTCCTGCACTGCCTTGCGGGCGCGCGCGGATTCCGTTTCATCGCCCATGAGCTCGCAGAGCTGGGCGTACTCTTCGCCGTATTTCACAAACATACCCGCTATAAATACAGATTCCGCCACCGGACCCTCACTGGGGCCGAAGGTCTGGAAGGACTCGCCGGGATGCTCCGAGAAGCAGTTCAGGTTCAGACAGTCGTTCCAGTCGGCGCGGCCAATCAGAGGCAGCCCGTGAGGACCTTTATGAGTCAGTGTATAATTAAAGGAGCGCTTTAAATGATCCATGAGAGGAGTTGCGACACTCATGTCATTATCAAAGGGAACAGACTCGGTCAGGATGGAAGTGTCCCCGGTCTCACGCACATAGGCGCTGACGCCGGCAATCAGCCACAGCGGGTCATCGTTAAAGCCGCTGCCGATGTCGGAGTTGCCCTTTTTGGTCAGGGGCTGGTACTGATGGTATGCGCTGCCGTCCTGAAACTGAGTGGAGGCAATGTCGATAATGCGCTCTCTGGCCCTGTCGGGAATCAGGTGTACGAAGCCCAGCAAATCCTGGCAGGAATCGCGGAAGCCCATGCCTCTGCCGATGCCGGACTCGTAATAGGAAGCGGAGCGGGACATGTTGAAGGTGACCATACACTGGTACTGATTCCAGATGTTCACCATGCGGTTTACCTTATCAATGTCAGAATGCACCGTATATTTGGAGAGCAATGCCTTCCAGTAATCCTGAAGCTCTGCGAAGGCCTTGTCCACAGCCTCGGTGGTGCTGTATTTGGACAGCATCTCCAGAGCCGGCTTCTTGTTGATGATGCCCGGGGACTCCCATTTCTCCTCCTGAGGATTCTCGATATAGCCCAGCACAAAGACAAAGGTTTTACTCTCGCCGGGAGCGAGGTTCACGTTTAACTGATGAGAAGCGATGGGAGACCAGCCGCTTGCCATGGAGTTGGTGCAGGCGCCGTTTTCCACTGCCTCCGGCTCGCCCGCCCCGCGGTAAGCGCCAAGGAAAGCGTCCCGGCTGGTATCGAAGCCTGCGATTTCGGCGTTGACAGAATAGATTGCATAATGATTTCTGCGCTCGCGGTATTCGGTCTTATGGTAGATGGTGGAGCCGATTACCTCCACTTCTCCGGTGCTCAGATTTCTCTGAAAATTTTTCATATCGTCATCCGCGTTCCACAGACACCATTCCACATAAGAGAACACGGAGAAGGTCTTTGCGGCGTCGGAATGATTGGTTAGAGTCAGTTTGCTGATCTCACAGTTGTCCTTTGCGGGAACAAAAATCGAAAGCTCGGACTCCAGCTTGTTTTTGGAAGCCGTGAAGCGGCTGTAGCCGATGCCGTGGCGGCATTCGTAGGAGTCAAGCTGCGTCCTGGTGGGCTGCCATCCGGGATTCCAGACAGTGTCGCCTTCCTTTATATAGAAATACTTACCGTTTACATCCCCGGGCACATCGTTGTAGCGGTAACGGGTCAGGCGGAGAAGCTTTGCATCCTTATAAAAGGTATAACCTCCACAGGTATTGGATAAAAGGGTAAAGAATTCTCCCGAACCGAGATAATTGATCCAAGGCAGAGGGGTCTTGGGAGTGGTGATGACATACTCCTGGTTGGCATCATCGAAATAACCGAATTTCATAGTGTAATCCTCCGTTTTAATTGATTGGCATTAATAGGGGTACTGTCTGCAAACGATTAAGTTTAGATATGCTTTCACTGAAATTATACAGAAGGCGGGGATAAAAAGCAATAGAAACATTATAAATATGCGGATATTCCGTTTTGTGATAAGCCGTGAGGCAATGCTGAAAATGCCCGGTTATTGACGCCTTTCTTCATAAAAAATAAAAAAACAGAAAAAAGTCTGAAAAAAGATAGGATAAATACACAAAAAACAGCACAATAAACTGGTACATATGAACAAAATATATAAAATTACAAAAAAACAGATTGCAAATTTATGCATTATGATATATATTTAAAATACGAAAACGATTAAGTAAACTTAAGACTTTATTTAAGGAAAAACAACAAGCGGATGCTCGCAGAAATCGAGGAGTAGACGGATGGCGTCAATGAAAGATATCTCTAAGGTCTGTGGAGTATCGGTGGCAACAGTCAGTAAGGCGTTGAACAACCACAGCGATATTGGGGAGGAGACAAAGCGATACATTAAGAAGGTTGCCAGAGAGATGGGGTATCTTCCGAACTCTGCGGCGAGGGCTTTAAAGACAAACCGGACGCACAGTATCGGCGTGTTGTTTGCGGATGATGACAGCAGCGGCCTGACGCATGATTATTTTGCCGGTGTGCTGGACAGCTTCAAGAGGATGGCTGAGAAATGCGGTTATGACCTCACCTTCATCAACAGCAGTAAAAACCGCGTGGACAGCATGACTTATCTGGAACACAGCAGGTATCGGGGCTATGACGGCGTGGTTATCGCCTGTATCGACTTTACCGACCCGGAGGTGCTGGAGCTGGTGCAGAGTAATATACCGTTGGTGACGATAGACTATGTGTTTAACGGTCACATTGCCGTAGTTTCGGACAATGTGAGCGGCATGCGGGATTTGATGGAATATATCTGTCGCAGGGGGCATAGGAAAATTGCGTACATACATGGTGCAAATACAGGTTCCAGTTCCACGGTAACAACCAATCGTCTCACCAGCTTTTATCGAACCGCCGAACAGTTTGGCATTGAGATTCCTGCGGAGTATGTCAGAGAGGGATTCTACCGTGATACAGACAACGCATACAAAATTACGAATGAAATGCTGAACTTTTCTGACCCGCCTACCTGTATCATCTATCCTGATGACTTTGCTGCTTTTGGCGGTATCAATGCAATCAGGGAAAGAGGGCTTCGGGTTCCCGAGGATATATCGGTGGCGGGCTATGATGGAATTCCGGCAGCCCGACATCTGAGCCCCAGGATGACCACGCTGCGGCAGGACACGGAACAGATCGGTTTTATGGCGGCGAGGGAATTGATCAGCCTGATAGAAAGACCTAAGTCCACCATCATAGAACAGATATCTGTCAAGGGCAGTTTGGTGGAGGGCGCGTCCGTCAGCACATTGACCTGATGAAACAGGCATTCATATCACTGCATAAAATACGCAGGGATATTGTGATATTTGCCGATATCGGTGGATATCAATAGATGCAGCAAACAATTCACATTTTAAAATGGGAGGAATTCAAAATGAAGAAAAAAGTACTTAGTGCTTTGCTCTCCGCTACACTGATTGTCAGCATGCTGGCAGGCTGTGGCGGAAATGACACACCTACACAGGGTTCTACACCCGAGTCCCAGAGCTCGGCGCCTTCCGAGCAGGCGAGCACACCTGCTGGTGACGACAACGCAGCCGGTGGGGTAACAGTGGCGCCCGCTACGGACGACTGGGATGCTTCCAAGAAGATTTATGCTTATGCATGGGACGATGATTTTGGCAAGAAGCTGAAGGTTGTTCTGGATAAGTATCCTCAGTACAATGATTATGTAGAGGTTGTCAATCTTGGTGTGAGCGGTACGGACGGCACCTATCAGGACGCTGTTGACACTGCTTTCACAAGCGGCGACAAGTATCCCTCTTTGATCCCCGCAGATAATGACGTTGCTCTCTATTGGGCAGAGGACGATGACAAGACTCTTGATCTTGGCTCTATTGGACTTACCTCCGACCTGATGGGCGATGCTTATCAGTTCTCTATTGACTATGGTACCTGCAACGGCAAGCTTAAGGCTGTTACATGGCAGGGAACTCCCGGTTCCTTCACCTACAGACGCGACATCGCTCAGGAAGTGTTCGGCGTGTCCGAGCCCGCAGATGTTCAGGCTTTGGTAAAGGATTGGGATACCTTCTTTGACACCGCTGCAAAGCTGAAGGATGCAGGCTACTATATTGTATCCGGTCCCGATGATATCAAATATCCCGTATATGATGGTCAGACCTCTCCTTGGGTTACCGTTAAGGACGGTGCAGAGTATCTGACTCTGGACGACAGTGTAAACAAGTATCTGGAGTATTCCAAGAAGCTCTATGACGAGGGCTACACCAACAATACAACCGCATGGGGCGGCGAGTGGTACGCTAACATGCAGGGTACTGGTAAGGTATTCGGTTACTTCGGCACTACATGGTTCATGTCTCAGATTCATGGTCAGTCTCATGAGGGAGATACGCCTTCCTTCGGTCAGTGGGGCGCTGTGACTGGTCCCTGTGCATATCACTGGGGCGGTACTTATGTAATGGTTGGTAAGGATACACCGAACCCTGAGCTCTGTGCATTCCTGCTCTATGAGCTGACCTGTAACGCGGAGACCATGTATGACATCACCGTGAACACGGGTGACTTTGTAAACAACAAGGCTGCAAACGAGAAGCTGATTGCAGACGGCGACAGCGTGTCTCTCTACATGACAGATAATAAGGGCAACACCGATACCATCACGGATTTCCTGGGCGGACAGAATCCTATTCAGGCATGGGCTGAGGCAGCTCCCAGCATTAGCTTGAAGAACCTGACCTATCAGGATGCAACGATCAAGAACGTCGTTGATGATGCTGCCAAATCACTTTGGAACGGCACCTATAAGACGGTTGACGAGGCAATTGCTTTTGTTAAGACAGAGGTAGCTGCAAAGACCGGTCTTATCGTAGAGTAATATAAGTAATCATTCACGCGCATCAGTTGGCCGTTTGCCGGCTGATGCGCATTTTAAAAATAAGTATAGAATGTTGGGGTGTTGAAGTGAAGAAAAAAACGGTAGAATATGGTCGATACGGTATTGTTTTTCTGATTCCTTTCTTTCTGGTTTTTGCGATTTTCCAGTTATATCCCTTACTGTACACCATAGCGGACTCCTTCGTATACTCGGCGAAAAACGGTCGTCAGGTAGTGGAGACCGTAGGTTTGGGAAATTATACGAATTACATATTTGGCGCGGCGGGCAATGGTGAAATATGGCAGGCTTTGATAATCACGATAGTGATGTGGCTATTGAATTTTATACCTCAGATTCTTTTGTCGCTGCTCCTTGCCGCGTGGTTTACGGACAGCCAGAGAAAGCTGAAGGCTTCCGGTGCGTACAAAGCGATTGTGTATCTGCCGAATGTCATTACGGCGGCAACCATAGCGGTATTGTATTTTAACATGTTTGATACCCATGGCCCGATTACTTCGTTCTTATTGAAAATGAATATAATTAAGTCAGACGGTTTATTATACAGCGGGTGGTTTTCCCTGGTATTGATTGCGTTTATCCAGTTCTGGATGTGGTATGGCAATACCATGGTGGTGTTGACTGCAGGCATTCTGGGTATTAATCCCTCTTTGTATGAAGCAGCATGTGTAGACGGCGCGACCCCCAGACAGCAGTTCTTCAAGATTACGCTGCCTTTGTTAAAGCCCATTTTGCAATACACATTAGTGACATCCGCAATCGGCGGATTACAGCTGTATGATATTCCGCAGCTGTTGAATGAGGGCAATCCCCTGGTCAGGGTTGGAGAGAATTCCGTCTATTCCACCAGAACCGTGGTTATGCTGATCAAACAGTACGTTGCCAACGGTTCCTCCCAGAACTTTGGACGTGCGGCGGCATACTCGGTAGTATTGTTTGTGGTGACATTGGCAATCAGTATGATTTTCTATATTGCCACTTCCGAAAAAAAGAGTAAAGCGAGGTAAGCAAGGGATGAAGAATAGAGCAAGTATTTCAGGAGTGAAAATTTTCCGTACCGTCATCTGTGTGTTGCTTTGTTTTCTCTCCTTGTTTCCGTTTTGGATATTGTTTGTAAATTCTACGCTGCCCTCCAATCAGATTGTCACTGGCATGAAGGTGATTCCCGGTTCGATACAGCAGCTTATTACCAATTATAAGGGCTTGATGGCAGGCTCGGAAAAGACCAGTGGCGTTTCTCTGATGCAGGCGATGGGCAATTCCCTGATTATCACGATTCCCACGGTGATTCTGCAGGTTTACTGCAGCTCCCTCACGGCGTATGCGGTAACCGTGTATCGTTTCAAGGGAAGGGATTTTATATGGGGTTTTATCTATGCGATTATGATGATTCCGACTCAGGTTTCTATCGTTGGATTTATCAAGGTTTGTAACCTGACGCATTTGTATGGCACATTTTGGCCTCTGATTCTTCCTGCGATTGCGGCGCCTACAACGGTTTACTTTATGAAGCAGTACATGGAGGGTGCGCTATCCGTCAGTCTGGTGGAAGCGGCGCGTATTGACGGCGCAGGGGAGTTTAAGACCTTCAATAAGATTGTGCTTCCGCTGCTGACTCCTGCAATGGCGACACAGGCAATCTTTGCATTTGTGGCATCATGGAACAACCTGTATACACCTTCGCTGATTTTGGCGACCGAGAGACAGAAGGCAACCATGCCCATGTTTGTGGAGGCTTTGAAGGCAAACGATAAGACCAGAGATTACGGACAGATTTATACGGGACTGTTCATTACCGTTATCCCGATTATCATCATGTACATATTCCTTGCGAGATACATTATCGGCGGAGTCGCGCTGGGCGGTGTAAAGGAATAAGATATAACGAATAATAGGACATAAGTAATGAAAGATAAAGAAGAATCAAAATTGCAGCGGGGCTTGGAGAGCTTCGGGAATATATTTCTGGTGAACATATTATTTATTCTGTTTAGTATTCCCGTTGTGACCATAGGAGCCTCGCTGACAGCAATGTATACCGTGATGCTTCGCATTGTCCGCAAAGAGGACGGAGTTATTGCAAAAGGCTTTGTGAAAGCATTTCGGGAGAATTTTAAAAAGGCGACAGTCATATGGCTTATGGTGCTTGTGGCTTGTGTCGTGATTTATGGCGAGCTGGTTTATGTGACTAATTTTACCGGGTCTATCGTACAGTTCTATAGTATCCTGACGATGGTGGAGGTAGTATTGCTGGCTCTTACATTGCCGTTTCTGTTTCCGCTGGTCGCGCGGTATGACAATACCGTATGGAACACGATTAAAAATTCCTTTTTGCTGTCAGTCAGCAATCTTGGGGCATGGCTGAAGATTGCGCTCGCGTGGTTTGCGCCGATTGCGCTTTCCATGTATTATCCGGTTCTTTTCTTCAGCACATGGTATTTGTGGATCATCATTGGATTTGGGCTGATCGGGTTTGGCACTTCCCATACAGTCAACCGCGTGTTCAAACGGACGATGGAACAGCAGGAAAAAGAGAAGGAGAAGAAGACATAAGAAAATATGCACTCCCAACATTGAAAAAAGTCTATCGATGAATAACCGATAGACTTTTTTGTTCGCCTGAATAAGGTGATTTAAAATTACTCGAACAGCCTCAATACATTGGACTTCTCGTTCAGCTGATTGCGCAGCATCACATTCCGGTAATCGCGCAGAAGCTCCTCTTTCTTCTTCTCGGAGATTGCCTGAGGCATATCGAGGTCTTCCAGACGGCTCCTGGAACCTAACTGCTCCAGATGTGAGGAAGTATTGTAATTGTAGGTGTGCTGCAGACGATTGGTGTAAGCGCCCACCGTACTTCTCTGTTCAGACAATTTCTTCATCGCATTGTCGATGGCGTCCAGACTGAAATTGCCGCTGGTCACGTCAAAGTCGGCGATGCCCAGAGCCTCCAGCGTGGAATTTGCCATGCCAATCTCCAGCCCGCCTCCGCTGGGATTGGTCGCAATGTGCATATCGGCCATACTGCCGTCCAGCAGTTTCTGTTCATTGAAAGAAGTGTTTTTGGCGAGGGACTGAATCCCCTCTTTTAACTGGTCAATCTCAGCCTGATAGGTTCGTCTGTCGGAATCCGAATTGATTCCGTTCATGGAACGCAGACCGAGCTCGCGCATTCTCTGAAGATAATCCATGATGCCGTCCATAGCGCCGTCCGCTATATTCAGGGCGCCCATGCCATCTTTGGCATTCTCTGCGCCGACACGGAATCCAGTCTCTTCCTTTTGCATTTTCTGGGCAATGGCAAGTCCCGCTGCGTCATCGGCGGCGGAATTGATTCTTTTGCCGCTGGCAAGCTTGGAGTACACGCTGCCTATTCCGCTGTTTACAGAATTAACATTCATAAAATCACCTCCCTGTACAAAAGATACTCAATCCATTCTATTGATTTTATTATATAGCGGCTTTCCAGAAATTTCAAGAGGGAAGATTTTGTATCGGTCTGCCCTCGTAGGCGGTGTAGGAGAGCGGATTTTTGCGGTATGCCGCGGGGGAGATGCCAAGCTTCGCGGTAAATTGGCGTGCGAAATAGGTGTCATATTTAAAACCGCAGCTCTCCGCGATTTCGTTGATTTTCATATTCGTATTGGACAGAAGCTCCTGAGAGAGCTTGAGGCGGTAATGTAGGAGATATTCCATACAGGTACAGGAAAACTGAGCTTTAAATTTCTGATTCAGGGAAGTCCTGTTCAGATTCACAAGCGCGCACAAATCGCCAAGTGAGATATCCTCGGCGTAGTGGGCGTGAATATATTCCGCGCAGACAGAGGCGGGATTGTGACTTTCGGGAGCGTCGAACAGCTTAAGCTTGCGCTGGTCTACATAAATATCATAAATACAGTTGATCAGCTGCCGCAGCATCCTCCTGATTCGGCAGGTCCAGAAACCGTCACTCTGGGAAAAGGTCTCCGCGCCAATCATGAGCATGAGCTCATTGATGTAAATATAGTTCTGGGGAGTGAGGGAAAAGATTCCCTGCAGATTGCCGTGATGCCTGGTGAACATATAAAGCTGGGTGCGGTCATAGGTGTACTGTGGCTCAATTTCGACGGAATCCTCAAGGTTATCAAAGCAGAGGCAGGCTTTGATGTACCATGGGTCAAAATGGAAGGATTTGGCACTCAGGTTGTCTGAACGGATCAGTTCCACCCTGTCGTAATGTGACAGGCAGAGCACGCAGGGGGAATGGAGCAGACGGATATGCCCGTTTATTTTCAGCACAGCATTTCCACAGGTGAGCAGAACGACTGAGCAGCGGTTCGGAACCGGCAGAGCTTCCAGTGTGTCAAAAAAGTTAAATTCTATGGGAATCAGTCGGTCTTTGTGACGATCTTGCTGGGGCATGAGGCAGTCTCCTTTTGGTGTTTTTGTTTGTATACATGGCGAATAACAGATATAGAATAATCTGCAAAAAGTATATAAAAAGCGTGCATATTTGCGATTGATGCAGAATTTGACACCCGTTATACTGTAAAAAGTATAGCAGACGGCAAAGGAGATGTACAGTATGAGAAGACTGATGAATTGCGCAGGATCCTATTGGGGATATATTGTGATTGCCGCATTGGCAGGCATGGGATGCTCGGCTGCAAATGTGTGGATTATTGATTTGTTAAGGCAGCTGATTGATAGAGCAGTGGAAGGGGAAATCGGTTCCGCGCTGCCGGAAACTGTTTTGAAGGTGGTACTGGTCATTGGGATGGGAATGCTTGCCAATTATTTAACGGTATCCATGACAGGATTTTTCGGTGCAGAAATTCTAAAGGCTCTGCGTCGGGACGCGGTGGATCACATTATGAAAATGTCGCCGGATTTTATGGAGAAAAATAATTTCGGAGATATGATCGAGAGGGTGTCTTCGGATGTGGAGGTGATTGCGGGGTATATGCAGAACTATTTTAAAGATTGTCTGTATGTGCCGATTATGGTAAGTTTATTTGCCGTATATTTAGTCTCTCTGAATCCGCTGCTTGCGGGAGTTTGTCTTGTTCCGCTGTCTGTCATGGTGCCGTTGAGCATTAAGCTGTTGAAGCCGGTCAAAATATCCCAGTCTGTCTATGTCAAGCGTCTGGGATTGACAAATAACAATATTCAGGAGGCCTTTGACGGGGCGGAGGTGATCAAATCATATCAGCTCCAGAAGAAAATGCAGACTCGGTATTATAAAGCTCTGAAAGAAACCTTTGATATCTCAAACCGGAATGATTTGCGGCAATACAATATTGAACCGCTCTCCTGTCTGATCAGGGAGGCTCCGAGAGCTATCGCGCTGTGCGTCGGAGGATATCTGGCGTTTATCAGTGGAATTGAGAAAATAAACGAACCGCTCGTGGGGGCATATCAGTTGGTTGTCCGGACACAGCTGGCAATGATATCGGCAAAACGGGTGTTTGAAATTATGGATATGCCCGTGGAAGCCGTGAAGGATGATCCGGCGGATGCGAATAAAAAGAGCCGGGAGGTTTTCTCATTTCAGAATGTCTCTTTTGCCTATCCGGGTCAGATAAAAAAGAAGGCTCTGGAAAATCTGGAGATGTCGGTTGAGGAGGGCAGAAAAATTGCTCTGGTTGGCAGGAGCGGCTGCGGCAAGAGTACCATTATCAAATTGATGTGCAGACAATATGAGAGCGACAGCGGTGAAATTTTATTTTACGGCAACAAATTTGCGGACATCGCTCCGCAGGCTGTGAGAAGGGATTTGGCGCTGATATCTCAGAGCACGGTGATTTTTCCGATGAGCGTCTCGGACAATATTCGTATCGGCAGACCGCAGGCCGGTCACGAGGAAATTGTGGATGCGGCAAAAAAGGCAGGCTGTGACACTTTTATCAGAGAACTGCCGCAGGGCTATGACACCCTGCTTGAGGAAAGGGGGAGCAATCTGTCCGGCGGGCAGAGACAGCGTATTGCAATAGCAAGAGCAATTTTAAAGGACGCACCGATTCTTTTGCTGGACGAGCCAACCTCCGCCCTGGACAGAGAAAACGAGGAATTGGTGAGCAGAGCCTTGGCGCGGATTTCGCAGAACAAGACCGTTGTCACGGTGGCGCACCGCCTGACCACCATAACGGATTATGACGAAATCATTGTGCTGGAGGAGGGGCGGATTGTGGAAAGCGGAACGCATGATGAGCTTATGCGAGCCGGAGGAAGGTATTGCGCAATGTATCAAAATTATATGGCGTCGGGAGGTGCAAAACAGTGAAGGAATTAAAAAGATATCTCTCCTATATCGGTAAGTATCAATTTGCCTGGTGGAGCATTTTTATCATGACGCTTGTCACATCCGTCGTACTGAACCTGACATATCCATACATGAACAAAATGCTTTTTAACGCGATGGAGTATAGGGACAGAGCTTTGTTTGCACGGGCAGCAGCGCTTTGTGTCATTTTGGCGCTGCTCAACTGTCTGGCTCCTTACAGGAGGTATTTTCAAATCAGAGTCGTTCGGAAAATTGTGTTTGATATTAAAATCCGACTATTTCAAAAGCTCATGCAAATGGATATGAATTATTATGAAGGTCATCACAGCGCAGAAGCTCTCAAAACCTTGAACTGGGATGCAAATTCTCTTAAGGATTCCTATTTTTCACATATTTACTGGGTGTTTGGAAGGGTTATCAACGGTGTGATGGCAGTGATGGCAATGCTTGTTTACAGTCCGGCGCTGACCTTAGTCTCGATTAGCTTCTGCCTTGTCACGGTATATTGTTCTGTCAAAATAAACAATCGGATCAGGCGGATGGATCGGGACATTCAGAACAGATTAACCAGACTTACGGCGCGGCTGAGCGATATTTTATCGGGCTTTGGCACGCTCAAAATGTATGAGGATTCCTCTATCGTCCTTGAGCATTTTCAAAGTGAAAACGAACAGGCGGCCGATGAGGAGCGGCAAAGGATAAGAAAGTCTGCCCTGTTGGAAATGCTGTCGTTCTTGCTGGGAATCCTGGCGGGTTTCGGAACGATTGGCGTGGGAGTGTTTCTGGCGGCTCGCGGGAAATTGGATTATGGAACCGTTATGGCAATTGTGTCATTGCAGATGAGCGTGAGCGCAATGATGCAAAGCTTTGGTTCGGCGCTTACCACATTTTCATCCTCTCTGGTGAAAGCCGGCAGAGTGTTTGACTTTCTGGAATCGGACTGCGGGGAAGAGGACTGCCGGGAAGCGGAGAAAATCAATCTGTTGGAATGGAAAAGCGAGAACGGCATACCCATTGCGATAGAAAATCTGACATTTTCCTATACCGGAGGGGATGCGGTGCTTAAGGATTTTTCCATGGAGGTCATAGATGGTGAGAAGATACTGATTGTAGGAGAGTCCGGCTGCGGGAAGAGCACTCTGCTGAAGCTGCTTATGCGTTTTTATGAGACGAGTTCCGGCAGAATAAAATTGTACGGGCACGACATCAACGAGATTCCGCTTCGGCAGCTGCGGCGGTTGATTACTTACATTCCTCAGGAAAGTTATCTGTTTGCGGGTAGTATCCGTGAAAATATTGCCTGCGGCTATGCGGGAGAGGGGGATGTGGCGGACGAGGCGGTTATGCGGGCGGCAAGACTGGCGTATGCGGAGGAATTTATCCATATGCTGCCGCAGGGATATGATACCTGTCTGGACGCCGGAGGCGGTAACCTGTCGGGCGGACAAAGGCAGCGCATTGCCATAGCAAGAGCGTTTTTGAAGGATTCGCCAATCCTTCTGATGGATGAACCGTCTTCCGCATTAGATGTCCAGAGCGAGAGGATGATCCATCTGGCTATGAAGGAGCTGACGAAAGAAAAGATTGTGCTCATGGTCACTCATCGGGAGACTGCGTCCGGGGATTTTGACCGGGTGGTGAGTCTGCGTTAAAGCTCATTCAAGTCATTCAGGTCATAAAAGGTTGTTTCAGGCAGAGCCATTACGGTTATGGACATTTTTTTGAAAACAGGTATAATAAGAAAGGGGGACTGCAGAGTAGAATTTGTTTATGGCTTTGGAGGGAAAATGATGATAAACGGAAAACGGATAAAGAAACTTGCAGGACGGTTTACAGCATTTACGCTTGCGGTTGTCATGAGTGTCACATCGCTGCCGTGTGAGGGTATGCTGGTGTGGGCGGCAGCGGAGACAGGGCAGGAGCCGCAGCGGCTCGAGCAGGAGACAGAGCAGGAGCCGGAGCGGCAGACAGCTCAGGAGTCCTTGGACAGCCTGCAAATCGGAACCGGGGACGGAGACAGCTTTCATTTTCTGTCGGGAGCGTGCGGGGACAATATCACCTATTCCTTAGAGGGCGGCGTTCTCACACTGACCGGTTCGGGGGACATGGACAGCTTTTACACCGAGGTGCAGGATCCTGAAAATAGTTTCTCATATTATCCGGGTACAAATGCGCCATGGAGCGTCTATGTGTCGGAGATCAAAAAGCTTGTTCTCGATGACAGGATCACCTCGGTGGGGGATTCAGCGTTTATGGGACTGGCTGCGCTCACCGGGGAGGTAAAGCTTCCAGACGGTCTGCGGACAGTGGGGAAATATGCCTTTCAGGGCTGCGAGGCGGTAAGCAGGAGACTGACTTTGCCGGATACTCTGGTATCCGTGGGGGAGTTTGCTTTTGACGGATTTTCTATCGGATGCAGCGGGGAATATGGTCTGGAAATCTCTCTGGTATTGCCGCAGAGTCTGGAGGAGATTGGGGACTTTGCCTTTCAGGGCTACGAGCCGCAGAAGGTGTATGTGTCCAATCCTGCCATGAAGTTCGGGCAGTATTGTATCGGAAGCTGGAACACTGTCTTTTATGGGGCGGCCGGCTCCACCGCGGAGCAGTATGCGCAGGAGAATGAATATCAATTTTTCATATGGACACCCGGACAGAATACCTACATAGTCACCTTTGACAGCAACGGCGGCAGCGCGGTGGAGGCGCAGGAGATTGAGATCGGAAGCACCGTGACGATGCCGGCTTCGCCTGTCAGAGAGGGCTGGTATTTCATGGGCTGGTATCTGGACGGACGACAGTTTGATTTTGACACGATACCGCAGGGGAATATCACACTGACTGCGCAGTGGTCGGATGTGCCGCCTTCCTCGCTGGCTCCGGTGCTCTCGCTGAAAAATATAGGTCATTCCACAGAAGACGTGGTATTGACATGGGAGCGGAGCTTTGACGAGGGACTGCGGGGCTATGAGATTTACCGGGCTGTGGGAGCGGACGGTGAGTACGGAAAAATCGGCACCGCAGAGGCTTCGGCGGTGTCCTATACCGATGATGCGGGATTTTCCTATGAGCGCTCAAAATATCATTATAAGATTCAAGGGGTGTATGACGGAGATGTGAGGACGCCCTTCAGCAATGTGGTATCCACGAAGGGAATGATTTACAGCGGACTGGAGGACTGGGATGCGGACTGCGTCAGAGCTGAGATTACGGATGCTCAGGGCAATCCCATAGATGCCCTGACTCTCCATGTGGGCGAGAGCAGCCCGGAGCTTCGCGTGCGTCTGATTTACAAAGACGGTTCCGGCGAGGATTGGAAATCCGTTGTCTATCCGCTTGCACAGAGCGGGTACGGATTTTACTGGAATGAATGGCGCGTGAGTGCAGGCGGTTTCTCACCGGCTGGCAATGACGGCGACTACGCCCGGTTTCTTCCCACCTTTGATTATCTGGGCATGGACTCGGCTGCGTCCGGAGCGAGCGCGCAGCTTGTGGGAATTGCGCCCACACCTGCGGATGTGTCCTATTATGTGTCGGTGACGCTCCAAGGATGTATAGGCGGGATTGCGATTCCGCTCACGGTTTTGGAGGCGGAGCCGGGGATTGACTACGGGGAGACAAAGGGACTTACCGCATATGATAACGTCGAGGATTTCTGGGAGGCAGTTCGGGCATCGTTTCGGGACAGGCAGGAGAGCTTTTGCGTATTGCTGGACAGAGACGTCTATGAGAAGACTTATGGCGGGGACGCAGACTTTTTTGACCTGATTGATGAGGAAGCCTTTGATTTCTATGAGGACAGACCCGGCATGAAGTCCGGCGAGGGAGATTATCTGGGGGAAGGACTCTCCCGGTATGAGTCGAGTACCCGGACGGTCTATTATTATGAGGACAGTTATGCGGCTATTGCCTTGAGCAATGTGGAATACCTGACTACAAAGGAACAGGAAGACTGGATGGATGAGCAGATTGACAAAATGGTCAACCGTCCGGGCGGCAGATTCTATTCTGACCGGAACAAAAACGATTACGACAAGATCAAGGCGGTCTATGAGTATGTGGCGGATTTGATCACCTGGGTGGACGGAACAGGCAAGAGTCTGTATCACACAGCGTACAGCGGTCTCCATGACGGGAAGGGAACCTGTCAGAGCTATGCCCTGCTATTCTATCGCCTGATGCGGGAGATGGGCATCTCTACAAGAGTGCTGATGGGGACGGATGCAGGTGCGCACACCTACAATCTTGTCGAATTAGGGGGAAAATATTATTACATCGACTGCAGCGATAAACGCTTTTTGAAGGGCAGTAAGAATTTCAAGACGTCTCCGTTGCAGGAGCTGTGGCAGGATCCGCGGTTTATCCGCAACTATATGGACAAAATTTCCGTGGAGGATTACCAGCCGGGAGCAGGCAGCGTCCTTTCCGCCGTCACGGCTTTAAATGATGAACAGATTAAGGCGCTTGACGGCAATCTGTTGCAGACGGCGGATAAGATGGCGGCGGTTTATACTGTGGGAGAATCGGAGATTACTGTCAGAAACGCCGCAAAGTCCGTTTTGATGCCGGTTTATGGGTGTACCGGATATCTGGGAGCAGATCCGCAGACGGCGGCGGGAGAAATCGGATATTATCTGGCGCTGCGGCTTCAGGCGGATCCCTCCAAGTTCACGGAGGACGGCAGGATTGTGGTATCCTGCGAACAGGCAGGGGAGTGGATTTCACAGGAATATTCCTTCAAGGACTCTACGCTGCGGGACGGCTATGTGGATGTCATCTTAAATCTCTCCAAGTCGGATGCAGTCACCGTGACCGTGGATTATGACACGGACAGCAATGCTTCCGTCTATCAGGAAACGCGGTACAGTCTGAATACTGCGGCTTTGAAGAAAGGAGCCTTCGAGAAGTTCAGCACGCCCACAGAGGAAGCGGTACAGGGGATGGAGGATTCCCTTTTCCTGACTGATGTGGAGGAGGGCGGACAGAGAGTCACGGTGAGTTATAGCTGTGTAGCGTATTCCTCAGAGGTTCTGCTGCCGGGAAAGACGGAAAAGGCAGCGGGAAACTATGTTGCGCTGCACCTGAATGCGCCGGAGTCCATGAAAGGAACGGGCAGCTTTTCGGGGCATGTGAGCGTGGAGACGCCGGAGGATGATACCTTTTATTACCGGATTGCGGAGGGCGGCGCCTCTGTAACCTGCGTTCTGTTGATTGCAGAGCCTGTGGCGAAGGATATCGTCATTGCGTGGACGGAGCGGGAGAAGCAGACAATCCATGTGGAGACAGCGGCGCAGTGTGTGATAGAGAGCATCAATGAAAATGCCAGACTGCCCAAGTCCATCAAGTTCAACGGACTCTCCTCGACCGTCTATGTGGGGCAGGAGCGGACGGCGGATGTCAGCATCGTGAAATATTATGAGGGAGATGTGGTTCAGAAGGTATTTACCTCCAGCGACCCGTCTGTCGTCAGCATAAACCGCGTTACAGGAGAGTTTCTGGCGTTAAAGCCCGGAAGCGCGACCATTACAGTCACCGCCCGGGACGGAGACGGCACCACACCGAAGGATCAAAAGGGCAATATTGTCAAGGGTCTTACGGCTTCCGCCAAAATAACGGTCAAAACACCTACAGCGCCGGGCGGCATCAAGCTTACAAATATAAAAGACACTACCGTCACTGCGAATTGGAAAGCCAACACCACAGGACAGGAGATGGAGATTTATGCGCTGCCTGTCAATAAGGCCGTCATGGGCAAAGCCAAGAAGGACTGGAAGGCTTCTATTGAGACTGCGCTCACGGAGCTGGGCATGGACAATCAATTCCTGTCGGCTCTCTCTGGCGATGAGAGACAGCGTCTGCAAGGCGGGCTGGAGACGAGGTTTGGCGTGTCGGGCTGTGCGATGGAAGCAGCTGCTGCAGGGGCAAAGCAGCAGGATATCACAGGGCTTAAGGGGGACACCGCCTATGTATTCTATTTCAGATGCGTTGCCCGAAGCCGGACAGGCGAGCTGTATTCGACCGGGGCTGTGAGCGCACAGACCAAGACCAGAAAAAAGATTTTGACACAGGTGAGTCTGGCGGCAAAGGATGAGGCGGGCAAGGTTTTGTCCGGAGCAAGCTTTGTTATAGAGGGCGGCAGCCTGACGACAGGCCCCAGACAGCTTTCCTATAGTGTGCAGGACATGGATGCTGCTTACACAAAGGCCAGCTATAAGAGCACCAACACGAAGGTCATCTCTGTGGACAAAAACGGCGGCTTGAAGCTGGGCTCACAGGCGGGCACGGCACAGCTCTATGTGACCGGGAAGGACGCCTCCGGTGCAGTGAGAGAGTCGAACCGCATCACGGTGAGGGTGATCAGGGAGCCGAGCAGGCTGACCGCTAAAAAGACTACGCTGGCATTGGGTCAGAGCGTATCTCTGCGGAATCTGATCGGTTATGACATCAAGGGAAGCACCTCGGAAATCAATTTAGAAAAGGTAGATTTTGAGGCGGCACTGGCACAGCTTCGGAGTACAAATTGTTTTGATATCGTGCAGACGGGGGATGCGGCGGACGCCGTGATCACAGCGGCGGCATTCCTGACAGATGCTAAGGGCAGTACAAAGGCGGGCAATTCGCTGCAGCTCACATTTAACCTGTACGCGGACGCAAGCCATGGCTCGGGCGGGAGTGCGGTGAGTTCTGCGGCCGCCACGATCAAGATTGCTGATATGGCGCAGCCGGTAATTCGGAAGGTTACAGCCAGAGATACTTCAGTGACCGTAAAATTTAAGCCCTCAGCCACAGTCAGAGAGCCGAACGGAGAGCAGTATTTCTATACGGCGGAAGTTATTGATAGAGCCACCGGACAGCCGATGACCGGCGTGGCTTACACCATGGCGGAGCTGGATGACAGCACGGAGAAGAGCCCGCTCTATACCTGCAGTATTACCGGGCTGTCCCCGGAACACAATTACAGTGTCCGCATCGAGGCTCATTACAAAAATGCAAAGCGTGCCTGTGCGGCCAAAAATTTCAAGACCTTAAAGTTGCTTTTAACACAGAGCGGATATGTGAATGTCAATTATATCAATCTGGAAGAGCTGAAAAAGAATCCCGCTTCTATAGGAAACAGCGTGGATTATACCGGGGAGAGCATCGTACTTCAAAACAATGAGACTTATGTCTTTATGGCTCAGGTGAAGAAGCTCAACCGTGTACTGGGAGCGGATAAGCTGAAATGGACAATCTCCTCTGACACGAAAAAAATCGCTGCCGTCAAGGTTACGAAGGACACCTATCAGGCGCAGATTAACACTCTGCGAACGGGAACCTTTACCGTGACAGTCACCTCCACGCTCAGTAAGGAGACGCTGTCCGTGTTCCGTGTGACAGTGGTGCCTTATCCGGTCGGGGCGGCGGATGTCTCTGCGGCGTCTGCGCTGATGTCCGTGGATGGAAGCGACCCGGTGATCCGTACAGTCGCCCCGAGGGATACCACGGCGGAGGTGAAATTTGTACCGGCATCAGACGTGCTCTCGCTGTCAGATGCCGACGGCTATTACAGTATCACGTTGACGGAGAAAGCGACGGGCAAAACAGTGGAGGCCGGGTATCGCTTCCGGATTGGAGAGGACAGTACCGAGGCCGCGCCGCTCTATACCTGTGAAATTTTTAATCTGGATCGCAATAAAGCCTATATGGTGACGGTGACGGCGCATAAGGGTGCTGACGGCAGCCTGACAAAGACCTCGGCGGCGGTGGCATTTACCACCAGAAAGGCTATGCTTACAACGGATGATATCCTGAGTGTGCGTTATGTCGGTATGGAAGAACTGAAGAGCGAACCGGATGCGGAAGGAGTGCTCATCGGTTCCGAAGGGCTTCATATTCCATGGAAGAAAACCTATGCACTGACGGTTGACGTCAATAATCTGTCCCGTGTTTTGGAGACAGAAAAGGTCACATGGTCTGTATCGGATAAAGCGGCTGTTGCGCTCAAAGTGAGTGCATCCACCTTTGAGGCGCAGCTCGAGGTGAAGGATATCGGGATTTACACCATCACGGCCACATCCACCATGACCAGGAAAGTACTGGCTGAAATCACCGTTAATACCATGCAGTCTGCGGCTGAGCAGGAGAAAGACATCTACGACGCCATGATAGCCATGAAGGAAAAGTATCCCGAGGGAACGGAGTGGACGAACGATAATTATTATGCATGGAAGGGAGGCATTTACGCCGGGGGATACGGATGCGCCGGATTTGCGTTTATGCTCAGCGATGCGGCCTTCGGCTCGGCTCCGGCCAGAACGTACTCGAATCCTGACGCAGTGCGGGTGGGAGATATTGCCAGAATTAATGATAATACCCATTCGGTGATTATTTTGGAGGTTCGCCCGGACAGCGTTATTGTGGCGGAAGGAAACTATAACAATTCAGTACACTGGGGGAGGGAGATATCCCGCAGTACGCTGCAAAGTGCAAGTTATTTTATAACGAGGTATTAAGATGAACCTGATTTCAAAGTTTTTTGCGTCCTACAGGGAAAAGAAAAGATTACGAGAAAGTAGATGCTCTGATTATCTGGCACGGATTGAAACTTCTTTGCAGGAGGCAAGTAGTTTATTTGAAAATAGAAATTCTTTTATTCAACCAGACAGAGGATGGGAATGGTATAGGAAAAATGCACCTTTATTAGAGGAAGTCAAGGAACCGAATGTACAACAGATAAAAGGGGCATCTAATTATAAGCAGCTACAGGTCAAACAAAAAGAATTGTATGCTCTTGAATCTTCCTTACAACAAAGAATAGGCATTCATAATGAACAGGTGGCACTGACAAAAATTCAAGGTGCTTCCGCTCTCCTTGGAGATGTGGAGGGACGGAAACTTGATGTGCAGCAAATGATGTGTATTGTAATGGAAGCACATAATCAATTGGTCATAGCTGGCGCGGGGACAGGTAAAACTACCACAATTATTGGAAAAATTAAGTTTTTACTGAAAAGTGGAATGTACAAACCTGAGGATATATTAGTTTTATCCTTTACCAATGTATCAGCAGATGAAATGTGTCAACGGATTTCCAGAGAAACGGGATGCAAAATTGAAGCAGTTACTTTTCATAAGCTTGGTGTTAATATTATAACCAGTGTTGAAGGGGTAAAGCCTCAAATTTCACAATTGGATATGTCAAATTTTATCAAGCAGGAATTGCAGAAAAATATAAAGTCAGCAGCATATTTAAAAATGCTTAATTCCTATTTGTTGTATAATCGTGTTGTTGCTAAATCAGAGTTTGAGTTCAAGACAATGGAGGAATATAGAGAATACTTAAGTTCTAATCCCCCAACAACTTTAAACAATGAAAAGGTCAAGAGTTATGGCGAAATGGATATAGCTAATTTCCTGATGCGGAATGGAGTAAATTATATTTATGAACAGCCGTATGAGGTAGACACACGAACCAGCGAATATGCACAGTATACGCCAGATTTTTATTTGCCGGATTATCATATCTATATTGAATATTTTGGTATTAATAAACAAGGTGAGGTGCCTTCCTACTTTCAAGGCAGTCACGGTATGTCTGCCTCTCAAAGCTATCAGGCTTCCATGCACTGGAAACGTGAAATACATAAAGCAAATCATACGGTGTTGGTCGAGTGCTATGCCTATGAAAAATTTGATGATGTTTTACTGGACAATCTGCAGAGAAAGCTTTTGGAACGGGGCGTGAAATTTCTGCCAAAATCCGAAGAAGAATTGTGGAAAGAAATTTCAGATAGAGATGATTCAGCGTTAAAAAATCTTATCGATTTGTTTCAAACAGTTATCCATTTAATAAAAAGTAACGGATACAATATTCAGACTGTCAGACAATTGAACATGGGAAACCGTTACATGAAAAACAACAATATGATTTTATCTCTGATAGAACCTATTTTTGACTCATATTGTGCTTATTTGAAAGAGCATAATGAAATTGATTTCAACGATATGATTCACTTGGCAAAAGGATATGTGGAGACAGGAAGATTTGTCAGTCCTTATAAATATGTGATTGTTGATGAATATCAGGATATTTCTAAAGCGCGATTTTCATTGTTGTACAGTATGAGAAAATCAAATAATTTTGACTTATTTTGCGTGGGGGATGATTGGCAGAGTATTTATCGATTTTCCGGAAGCGATATTGGCTTTATACTTAATTTTGAACGCTATTGGGGAGCAACGCAAATTGGCAAAATAGAAACAACCTATCGCTTTTCACAAGAATTGATTGAGATTAGCGGCAGATTTATCATGCAGAATCCTGTTCAAATCAAGAAAAGCTTAAAAGGTAGAATGGCTGCCGAAAAGTATGTTTTAGGCGAAATATATGGGTATACGGAAACAAAGGCGATTGAGTTTATGGTGCAAAAATTGGAAGACTTACCTAAGGGCAGTTCGGTCTTTTTTATAGGAAGGTATTCTTTTGACGTGGAATTATTAAAGAATAATGCGCAACTTGATTGTCATTTTGATAATAGCAGTAATGTAATTGATGTGAAATACAATAAGCGTCCAGATTTACAGATGAGTTTTTTGACTGCCCACAAGGCAAAGGGTCTGCAGGCAGATTATGTTTTTATCATTAACAACAAAAGGCTTAAGATGGGATTCCCAAGTCAGAGACAGGATGATGCCATATTAAATTTATTGCTTGAGGGTTGTGATGAGTATCCCTATGCGGAGGAAAGAAGGCTCTATTACGTGGCTTTGACAAGGGCAAAAAGAAAAGTTTTTCTTGTTACGATCAAGGATAAAGAGTCGGAGTTTGCTTTGACATTAAAGAAATGGTATGCAGAACCGTTGCAACGTGAAAAGTTCACATGTCCCATATGTGGTGGTCAACTGATTAAAAGGACGGGATCTTATGGTGAATTTTGGGGCTGCTCAAACTACCGGACAATGAGATGTACTTATACACGTAAAGGTTCTCCCAAATAATCGTTCTTTAAAATATACTTTTCAAAATATATGACATATATTAAAATATTAGTGTATGTACTTCAGAAAACATTTGATAAAATTATTATGAAATATGGATAAGGGGAATGTACTGATGAAGACGAAAAGCGAAAAACAATCTTTTTTAGGAAGTATTCAGGGGCGGATTATCATTTATGTAGCGGTAAGTACGATTCTGATCATTGTGGTAACGGCAATCATTAACAGTATTGTATTGAATGGTGCGTTAAAGACCAGTGAGCATAATGTGTTGATTGCGGAAGCGGAGGGCACCAGTGATATTATAGATGAATGGCTTAATAAGCAGGCTGCGTTTGTTGAGACCATGAAGAGCTCGCTGGAGACTATGGACAGGGATGATACAAAGGCCATTATGGATTATCTGGAGGTTAATCTTGCCAAAAACGAAGATGCGCTTATGTATTACTGTTGCTTTGGTTATAATGGAGGAGTGCTTCCGGCGGATCATTCAACGCTTGACTTAGACCCGACAACCAGAAGCTGGTGGACAGAGGCTCTTGCGAAAAATGGCTTGATTTATACTGAGCCGTATACAGATTTTGCAACGGGACAGATGATTGTTTCCATTGCGGTTCCATGCAAAATAGAAGGGGAACAGGCGGTTGTCCTTGCAGATATTACCATCGACAGTCTGATTGAAATGGTAAAGAATGTAGGAAACGATGAAAATGTGCAGACATTTCTTCTGGCAGGGGATAATAGTGTAATTACACATGAAAATGCGGAGTATCTGCCGAAACAGGAGGGAAATACCATTCTGAGCGATAAGCTGCAGATTGATTTGGAGGGCAGCGATATCTCAAAATTTACCGATTATGACGGAGAGAAAAAATACTGTATAGTAAGGTCGATAGATACGACGGGATGGAAGCTGGGTATTACGCAGAATACCTCCGTGATCAGCAATAAGATAAGCAGTAATTTGATAGTTCCGTTAGTGACGGATATCGTTTTGCTTATTGCGCTGATTATTGTGCTAAATATTGTGGTCTCCATTATGTTAAAGCCGCTTAGTGAATTAAAGAGGTTTGTTAAGGATAAGGTAATCGGGAGCAAGAACTGTAAAACCGAAAAGTCAGAGGTAAAGGAAATCAGCTATTTGATTGGAGAGCTGGAGACGAGAGTGATTTCCACTATCCGGGAGACGCAGCAGAAAACAGTGCATATTCAGGATATGGTATCCGGAACAAACACGCATATATCGGATATGAACGGAAATATTATGGAAATCAGTGCGCTCATGGAGGAGACCGGAGCAAGCGTGGCAGTGCAGACCCAAAGCATTGGCGATATTGATGAGACCTGTAAGATGGTGAAGGAATCCATTGATGAGTTGGCGGATAAGTCGCAGACCATTACGAAGCGCGCAAACGAAATTATCGAGCGGGTGGAGCAGATGGTGCCGGAGGTTCTTGAGGATAAGGAGAATGCCATCAGGGTGACTGTGGACAGCAGGGAAAAACTCAAAACCGCAATAGAAGAGACGAAGGTAATCGGCCAGATAGTGGAGGTTTCACAGGCAATCAGCGAGATAGCGGAGCAGACGAATCTGCTTTCGCTGAATGCTTCCATTGAGGCGGCGAGAGCCGGAGAAGCCGGCAAGGGCTTTGCTGTTGTGGCGGAAGAGATTAAGAAGCTAAGTGAGACGACAGGCAGTGAGATTGAAAAGGTAAGCCAGCTGACGGAAACCGTTCTGAGAAGTGTAGGAGCGCTCTCGGATGCAAGCAATCAGATTATTACGTTCCTCGATGAAGTGGTGCTGAAGGACTATGATAAATTGGAAAAGCTGGCGGATAATTATAAGGAGGATGCAACCTATTATGCGGAGGTCAGTGGCGTCCTGAGCGGAAGCACAGGGGAATTGCACACCGCAATAGCAAATATCAATGAAATTATAGACACGATAAATCTTTCGCAGAAAGAGTTGGATTCGGCAATTCAGTCCGTTAATGAAAATTTACAGAAGATTACCTATTCAAGCGAGACTGTTTCGAGCGAGACGGGGGATGTGATGACAAACATAACTTCCCTGCAGACGACTATGCAGCAGTTCCAGATGTAAGGTTTAGAGGTGTGACCGGGTGCGTATCTGCCGTTGGAGAGGGTATGCGCCCTGCCTGTATATAGAGGATTATTTTTGTTGCGGGGCTGCCGCACTAAGTGATTAGTGCGACAGCCCCTTTTCAGCGGAGACGGAGGGATTCGAACCCTCGTGCCCCGGAGGGCAAACGCATTTCGAGTGCGCCCCGTTATGACCGCTTCGATACGTCTCCAAATTTGATTTTTACACGCTATCTATTTTATAGGAAATCAATTCGTAATGCAACCATGAAATGAAACTTTTTTATATTTTGTGTTTCCTCTGTTGTCTCTTGAAGCGATTTGGGATATAATTTAGTTTAAACAGGCAGATGTCGGTGAAACTGCATATAGGCTGAGCAAAGGGAGGAACGACCATGAAGAGAATCGGTATGTTGACCAGTGGCGGAGATTGTCAGGCGTTGAACGCGGCGATGAGAGGTGTGGTAAAAACGCTTCTAAACAGTGATGAGCAGGTGGAGATTTATGGATTTCTGGACGGCTATAAGGGATTGATTTACAGCAACTTCCAGATGCTTACGGGAAAGGATTTCTCTGGTATCCTCACGAAGGGCGGGACTATTCTGGGAACTTCCCGGACGCCGTTTAAGACCATTCAGGAGCCGGATGCGAATGGTCTGAATAAAGTGGAGGCCATGAAGCAGAATTATTATAAACTGAAATTGGACTGTCTGGTGATTCTGGGCGGAAACGGGACGCATAAGACGGCGAACCTCCTGCGTGAGGAAGGCTTGAATGTGGTGACTCTGCCCAAGACCATCGACAATGATCTGTGGGGAACGGATATGACCTTCGGTTTCCAGAGCGCGGTGAATATCGCCACGGAGGCAATCGACTGCATTCACACCACGGCGGCTTCCCATGGCAGGGTGTTTATTGTGGAGGTTATGGGGCATAAGGTCGGCTGGCTTACGCTGAACGCAGGTATGGCAAGCGGTGCGGATATCATTTTGGTTCCCGAAATCCCCTATGATATTGACAAGGTGATCGAGAAGATTGAGGAGCGTGACAAAAACGGCAGCCGCTTTACCATTATCGCGGTAGCTGAGGGCGCTATCTCCAAGGAGGACGCAAAGCTCTCCAAGAAGGAGCTGAAGAAGAAAACGGAGAATCGTCCCCATCCTTCAGTGTCCTATGAGTTGGCGGAAAAGATTCAGAAGAAGACCGGAAGAGAGGTGCGCGTCACGGTTCCGGGGCATACGCAGCGGGGAGGAAGCCCCTGTCCTTATGACCGTGTGTTTGCCAGCCGTCTGGGTGCAGAGGCGGGCAGGCTGATTTTGGAGGGACAGTATGGTTTCATGGTCGGATACAAGAATCGTGAGATTGTCCGTGTTCCGCTGGAGGATGTGGCAGGTAAGCTGAAGTATCTGTCCCCTGACGCAACCATTGTGCAGGAGGCCAAGCTTCTGGGTATCAGCTTCGGCGATTAGCGCGCGGCAGGACGGCATATGAATCTGGGAACAGGAAGGAATTTGTTTTATGTCATATACTGCACTTTATCGTAAGTTTCGTCCGGATACCTTTGCGGATGTGAAGGGGCAGGAGCATATTGTGACCACGCTGCAGAACCAGATAAAGGCCAACCGCATCGGACATGCCTATTTGTTTACAGGCACCAGAGGAACGGGCAAGACGACGGTGGCAAAAATCCTGGCAAGGGCGGTAAACTGCGAGAACCCCACGGAGAACGGCCCCTGCGGGGAATGCCGTATCTGCAGGGCGATTGCATCGGGCGCCAGCATGAATGTGATTGAGATTGATGCGGCTTCCAACAATGGTGTGGACAATATCCGCGAGATTGTGGAGGAGGTGTCCTATTCTCCGGCGGAAGGCAAATATAAGGTGTATATCATCGATGAGGTGCATATGCTCTCCATAGGAGCTTTTAATGCGTTGTTAAAAACGCTGGAGGAACCGCCGGCATACGTTATTTTCATATTGGCGACCACGGAGGTACATAAACTTCCGATAACGATTTTGTCCCGCTGTCAGAGATATGATTTTAAGCGTATTTCCATCGAGACCATCACGGGGCGTATGCAGGAATTGATCGATGCGGAAAATGTGAAGGTGGAGGAGAAGGCTCTGCGCTATATCGCCAAGACTGCGGACGGCTCCATGAGGGATGCGCTGAGCCTCTTGGATCAGTGTATTGCCTTTCATCTGGGGCAGGAGCTGACTTATGATAAGGTGCTGGATGTGCTGGGAGCTGTGGATACGGAGGTGTTCAGCCGTCTGCTCAGGTGTGTGTTGGAGCGGGATGTGACAGGCTGTGTCAAGCTTTTGGAGGAGATTGTGATGCAGGGGCGGGAGCTGGTGCAGTTTGTGACGGATTTCACTTGGTATCTGCGCAATCTGATGCTGGTGCAGTCCTCGGACAATCTGGAGGATGTGATCGATATGTCCTCGGACAATCTGGCGCGTCTGAAGGAGGAGGCACAGCTTTTGGAGACGGACAGGATCGTCCGCTATATTCGTATATTTTCTGAGCTGTCGGGGCAGATCCGTTATGCTTCCCAGAAGCGGATTCTGGTGGAGATTGCCCTGATCAAGCTCTGTCGGCCGGACATGGAAGCGGACAGAGATTCTCTGCTTGACCGCATCCGGCAGGTGGAGGATAAGGTGGAAAATGGCGTGGTGATGTCGCCCGGCGCGGCAGCGGGCGCTGTTGTAAACGGCGGTGATGTCGCTGCGGCTGTACCGGTAGAGCGCCCGAAGCTTCCCAAGGCGATTCCCGATGATATTCGGGCGATTGTGGCCAAATGGCCTTCCATTGTGGGCAATGCGGACAATCCCATGCGGATGTACCTGAAGGGGGCGCGGCTGAGTCTGGACGGGGACAGCGGCTTGCAGGTGGTGCTGGAGGACGGACCTGCGTCCGATTATTTTGGCAGGCATCCGGAGAATAAGGAGCAATTGGAAATGCTGTTAGCCGATTTTGCGGGCAAGGAAGTGCAGGTCAGCATTCAGGTGGTGAATGGCAGCAGAGAGTTTGAAGACCGCTATGTGGATTTATCTCAGGTGATTCATATGGAGATAGAGGAAGAGGATTAGCATTTATTGAAAATAATGACACGGAGGAGTGTAAGATGGCAAAAAGAGGAGGCTTTCCCGGAGGTGCAATGCCCGGAAATATGAACAACCTGATGAAGCAGGCGCAGAGAATGCAGCGGCAGATGGAAGAGGGGCAAAAGGAGCTGGAGACTAAGGAGTTTACCGCATCTGCCGGGGGCGGCGCCGTGGAGGTGACGGTGAGCGGCAAGAAGGAGCTTGTGAGTATCAGACTTGCGGAGGAGATTGTGGATCCCGAGGATATCGAGACGCTGCAGGACGCAGTCGTGGCGGCGGCAAATGAGGCGCTGCGTCAGGCTGATGAGGAGAGTTCCGCGCTCATGAGTAAGATGACCGGGGGATTGGGAGGCTTTCCGTTCTGATGGACTTGTACAGCGGACATATCAATAAATTGATAGAGGAGTTGGCGGCTCTGCCGGGAATCGGCAGCAAGTCGGCGCAGAGACTGGCGTTTCATTTGATCAATATGCCTCAGGACAAGGTGAACCATCTGGCGAATGTCATGATGGAAGCCAAGGCGAATGTGCGCTATTGCAGGGAGTGTTATACGCTGACGGACAAGGATGTCTGTCCTGTCTGCGCCAATGCAAAGCGCAATCACGGGCTGATCATGGTGGTGGAGAATACCCGGGATTTGGCGGCATATGAAAAGACGGGAAAGTACGAGGGAGTCTATCATGTACTGCACGGCGCTATTTCTCCCATGCTGGGTATCGGACCGGGGGATATTAAGCTAAAGGAATTGATGGAGCGTCTGCGGGAGCAGGTGGAGGAGGTCATCATCGCCACCAATTCCAGTCTGGAGGGCGAGACCACAGCCATGTATATCAGCAAGCTGATCAAGCCCCTGGGGATTCGGGTGACCAGGATAGCCAGCGGCGTTCCGGTGGGCGGAGATTTGGAGTACATAGACGAGGTGACGCTCCTGCGCGCGCTGGAGGGAAGAACGGAGCTGTAACCGGACGGCTGTGGAGCTGTGGAATAGAAAATATAGGAGGTACGGGTATGGCTGTCAGTGTGGAGTCAAGGGCTTTCGGGAAAAGTGCCGAGGGAAAGGAAATTGTGTTATATACCCTGAAAAACAGTAAGGGAATGGCGGCGTCCGTGATGAATCTGGGCGCTGTTTTGGTGGAGCTTTGGGTGCCGGACAGGGCTGGAAGGGCGGAGGATATCGTGCTGGGATTTGACAGCGGCGAGCGCTATTATACGAATCCCAGCTTTTTTGGCGCGGTGATTGGGCCGAATGCCAATCGCATTGGCGGCGCGGCATTTGCGCTGGATGGTGTGAATTATCAGTTGGCCGTAAATGACAATGAGAACAATCTGCACAGTGATTATAAAACAGGTTATCACATGCGGCTGTGGGATGCGGAGGTTCTGGAGGACGGCGTGGCGTTTTCCCTGCAGGATGCCGACGGCAGCATGGGTTTTCCCGGCAATAAGCGTCTGAGGATCACGTACACGCTGGATGAGGAAAACGGGCTGACGCTGCGCTATCATGGCAGCAGCGATAAGAGGACGATATTGAATCCCACCAATCACAGCTATTTTAATTTAGAGGGACATGGAGCGGGGAAAATCGAAAATCATACGCTCTGGCTGAAGTCTGACAGCTATACGCCCGTGGTGGCGGGAGCGATTCCCACGGGAGAGATTGCGTCTGTGAAAGGGACGCCCATGGACTTTGCTCAGGAGAAGGCGATCGGGAAAGAGATTGATGCGGATATGGAGCAGCTGCGGCTTACCGGCGGTTATGACCATAACTGGGTGATCGCGGGGGCTGACGGCAGTCTGCAGCATATTGCTACAGTGAAGGCTCCAGACAGCGGGCGGGTGATGAAGGTGTACACGACGCTGCCCGGTGTGCAGTTCTATGCGGGCAATTTTATCGAAGAGCAGACCGGAAAGGGCGGAGCAGTTTACAATAAGCGCCATGGCCTGTGTCTGGAGACGCAGTATTATCCCGACACGATTCACCACGACAATTTTCCTTCCTGTGTGTTTGGGGAGGGGAAGGATTATGAGTCTGTGACGGTTTACCGTTTTGAGTAGCCGATAGAATCCTTCCAGGAGCAGTTCCGTGGAGGCAGAAATTGTCGAATACTTTTTTTGATACTCCGACAAAGAATGCTAAAATACCTTGCATGCCGATGCTATGATGGAGCAAAAGCAACTTGACAGACACGGCAGGGGAGGTGTTTTCTATGGAATTACCGAAAAATATCACACAGATTGGAGAAGTTGGCAGAGATTGCAAAATTTACGTTGAAGATTATGTCGTATCTTATATGAAGCAGCTCAATCGGGCGGCGCAGGATAAGGACATGGCGGTGGCTCTGTACGGTAAAAGGGAAGAGGAAAACGGCGTCGTATATTATTTTGTATATGGGGCGTGTAAGCTGGATTTTCTGCAGCGGGAAGTGAGGCATCTGTCCCAGGCACAGCGTCAGGAGATCGATCGGCTTCGCAAACGATATTTCCCGGAGCTTACATTTACGGGTTATCGTCTGCTGGACGGCGACATGATTGAAGGTTTTCACATCTGTGAGCAGGATATATGCAGATACATATCAGGATATGCTCAGTTTTATGAAAAAAATGACGCGATGCTGGCGTACATGCTGGATGTGCGCGAGACGGTGCAGCCGGAGCAGGTGAATCAGGAGAAATATGAGGAAGTAAAAAGGCGGCAGGAGGAGCGCCGGGCGGCGGCGGAGCGTCCTGTGCGCGGCGGGAGCGTTTCCGAGGGGGAGCCGGGCGCTGTCCGCAGCCGGGAGACTTCTGCGAGGAATGCTGAGAATATACGGCGTATGGCTGCATCGGCGAATTTACAGAAAATGCGCCTGACAGCGGTGGGAGTGTTTGCGCTGCTCTGCCTTTTAGGAATCGCTACCTTCCGGGAAAATGAGATCGGGAGTAAGGACGGGCAGCAAGTGGACAATACTGGAGTGTTGGCTACTTCCGGCGGCGTACAGAAGGATACTTTATTGATGGAGGACAAGCTGGAGCAGGCGCTTCTGCAGGAGAACCAATCCACAGAGCCGACTGATGAACCGGAGGCGCAGAAGCCTTCCGGCGAGACGCAGGAAGGGGCGTCTGCCAGCGAGCCCTCGCAGACAACATCCGCCGACGAGTCGCAGGCAGAGATACCTGCCGTCAAGCCGCAGGAGGAAGCATCCGCCAGCGGGACGGAGCAGGAAGAGAAAACAACACCCGGTCAGTCCGTGACAGAGACTAAGCCGACAGCGGAGCCGGATACTTCTCAGGCAGTATCCGGGGCGGTTGCGTATGTCATTCAGCCGGGAGATACCCTGATTGCGATTAGCAAGCGTCAGTATGGAACGGATATTCGTGTGGCCGATATCTGTAATTTGAATCGGATATCGGATCCCGATGACATAAAAGAGGGACAAGTTATCATGCTGCCCCGATAAGATACGAGGTATTACATGGCAGACATCAGAAGTTTCCGCAGGGAAAAGGAAAAAAGAGAACAGAGCCGCATTAATTATAAAGAAAAAATCATGCGACATAAACTGAGGACAGTATATCGTGTATTGCTGGTGGCTCTGGCTCTGGCAGCGGTAGCCGTTTTGGTTATGATACAGTATAAACGGCACATCTATACAGATTATGATACGGTTTCCACGGCGTTGCTGGAGGGAGCGGCCAGTTCGGAGGACAGGAAACTGCAGGACAGTGTGCTCACCTACAGTAAGGATGGAGCCCATTGCACCAATATGAGGGGCGAAGTGACCTGGAATCAGACCTATGAGATTCAGGATATCAAAATAGCTACCTGCCAGAATGTAGTAGCGATAGCGAGCTATAATGGCAGAGAGATTTATGTGATGGATACAGAAAAGCAATTGGGAACCATCAATACCAATATGCCCATTCGCGATATTGCTGTTTCTGCTACGGGAAATGTGACGGCGATTCTTGCTGACACGAATGTCACATGGATAAATACCTATGATTCCGCCGGTCAGATGCTTTTTACTGGACAGGCGCGCATGCAGGACGCGGGATATCCGATATCCGTCAGTCTCTCGCCAAACGGAGTTTTGCTCGCGGTGAGTTATGTGTATCTGGATGCGGGAGTGTTAAAATCCAATGTGGTATTTTATAATTTTGGGCCTGTGGGTGAAAACGTGAGCGATCATATGGTGAATGTCTCCATGTTTTCCGATATGCTTGTGCCGGAGATTCATTTTGTGGACAATGAGACTGCTTTTGCGGTGGGAGATAACCGTCTGACGATTTTCAAGGGCGGGCAGACGCCGGTGGAAATAGCCGGGTACATATGCGATAAGGAGATTCAGTCTGTATTTTACGGCGATAAATACATTGGCCTGGTGTTTGTGGCTGACGATATGGAGCACAATTACCAGATGGATGTATATAGTACGGATGGCAAAAAGGTGGACAGCTATTACTTTGATCTGGAGTACAATGACATCTTTTTTGAGGAAGAATGCTTTGTGATTTACAACGAGACCGAGTGCCAGATTATCACTTATAGCGGTGTGGAGAAATTTAACGGTACTTTTTCCAAGGCGGCAGATTTACTATTTCCCGCAAATGGAGCATATAAATATGTATTGGTGACGGCAAATTCCATCGACACCATACAATTAAAATAGGAGTACGAGGGATAAATGAAAATTAATATTTTGGTGATTATCGTGCTGGCGGTTTTGGTTTTTAAAATATGGGACGGTTACAGAAAGGGGATGGTGAAGGAGATTATTTCCTTTATCACGCTGATTTTTCTGTGTCTGGCAGCAGCGCTTGTGGGAAATGGTCTGAGCAGCTATTATGATGGGAAGTTTTTGAATGTTGTCGTGGTGACGGTTTTGTTGGCGTTATTGAGCATTGCCCATCATTTGATCAATGTGGTGGTTCTCCCCGCGAAACTGCTTGCAAAGCTGCCCGTGGTGCATGGCATGGATAAAATACTGGGGGGCGCCGTCGGAATTTTGGAAACGGTTTTGATTCTCTGGACAGTTTATACCTTTGTGATGATGCTGGATTTGGGGATGATTGGTGAGTTTATCGTGCAGAGCACGGCGGAGAATTCAGTTCTCACATGGCTTTATAGAAATAACCAGCTGGCTGGGTGGCTGCAGATTTTGAGCGCTGAGTTGAATGCAAAATTGCGGATTGAATTTTAGGGAATATTGAGGAAATGTTGGGATTGATGGTTCAACTGTGTTGGCGGGAGGAGACCGGGCTGGTCTGGCAGGCGGACTGAGGTTGGGTGTTTTCTAATAGTGCGATGGAGTATCCTGTAATTTACGGGTCACCCTTGTCTCCTGTTCGCACTATAAGAAAACACACCAACCGCAGCCAAAGCCCGCCAGACCAGCCCGGTCTCCTCCCGCCTTGATACTGGATGAATATGGTTTGAACAAATTGCATGAAAAATCAGGAAAATACATTGACAAATAAAAATAGGTAATGATATAATAAAAATCCACCGTTGATGGAGAAATCTGGAGACGGTAAGGGAATGGATACAATAACAAAGGAATTTTCCAGAGGAATTAAAAATGGTAAAAATTCCAAAAACTGTTGACAAAGCGGAGCATATGTGCTATTCTAATTTAATTGTCGCTAAGTTGACAGCAAAGGCGGGCAAACAGCAAAAAAGCCAGTCAATGAA
>N._stephensi_711_cecum__coassemble_11_pt1 | contig 72312 bp, 64 predicted proteins | sample N__stephensi_711_cecum__metabat2_high_PE_008 | metagenome-assembled genome bin N | reverse complement strand
ATTCCTGTCAGCCTGATGGCAGCATCTCAAGGGGCTGATACACTAAATCCATTAGGGTACAGCCCCCTTTTTCTGAAAAAATAGCTGACCGCATCTGCAAAGCATTTCAGCTCCACAAATGCCACTAATCCCCGTCAGACCACCACATGCACAAGGTCTGCCACCATTTTCTGCATGTGCATTTTGACCTCTTGCCAGCCGTTTTACTGCCAAGCCGTTCTCTCACACCCCTACTCTACCTGAAACCACCACTTCTGCTTCACCTCATCCGGGCTATACCTACCGATAAATAATGTCTGCTGATTAAGCCGCTTTTAGGCTGTATCTTTCAATATGGGGCACACATCGGAAAAATTGCCAAAATGGACGCAAACCTATTCATTTCTGAATCCGAAACGGATTGGACACGAATACAGATAACGCGATAGAGGTCAGCTGCGTTTCTTCCAGCTTGGTCACGGTACACCCTAGGCATAGCAGTGTTTGCTACAGATGAAAAACGCTCCACTTCAATCCTGCCCGTATTATCCAAGCGCATTTGCACTTTACACTTTATGCTCCTGTTTCTTATCTATTTTGGCATCCGGTGACGGTCTGCCAAGCTTCAGATCTGGCAGCCGTATCCCATGTTTTTTACAGTAAGCCTAGTTGTCTCTGTGACCCGGTAAATCTAATCTGCCAGTACGCGCTCAGGATAGTGACCGGTACATGACCGATACCATTCCACTACCTTAATCAGACATCCACTTTTATTGTAAGTGTCAAGGTACTTTCTCCAGTCATCTATATTGTTGTCCCTTCCTCTTTTGGCATGCAGACCTCCTCTGTACCATTTCCGGAAAACGGTGCTCCCGGCCGATCATCATCCTTATGGGAAAGAAGGTATTCTTTTGCCTCATTCAACATATCCGCTGTGATTCTTTTCCGTAATCTGTTCTACAAGTTCTCTGTCGGGAAATTGGAACCTGCTCTGGATGATGAGCAAACCGAGCGCCATACGCAGAGGTTTTGCAACATTGCCCGTATCACTTGGGAACAGACCGGCATATTTTACTTCGAACAGAGTCCAAGGGAGCTTATCCGTCATCTGGATCCAGCGGTTATCGGGATTCATATAAAGCCCCATAGGCTGATCAAAATCAAGGAAGGATGTCTGTGTTTTATCTGTTGGCTTGTACATTTTGGCTCCTTATAGGCTGTTTTATCAGGAGAATCTGCAAGAAAATCGACAAGAGTACTTGTTTTTCCTTGCATTTATTATAGCTTAAAAGTCAGCATTTATCGGTGTTTAAGGCATAATCAACAGACACTAAATATAGGGGTGCAAAAATTTTTTTTAACTAAATATGGTTAATAATATTGACAAGTTACTATATATAGAGTATAGTTATTTTAACAGCTACAAGTTAAACGATTTGAACACTTATATTAACGGGAGGGTGTATCAATAGAAAGGAGGACGTATGGCAAGTGATTTTGGAAAAATGCTGAGAATACAACGTATAAAAAATGGTGAAATAATGGCAGATATGGCCTCAAAATTGGGTGTGTCTGTGGCATTTCTTTCAAAAGTGGAAAATGGCATAGCAAATCCAAGCGAAAAAGTCGTAAATGGTGTCATAGAAAAATATGATTTATCTGAGAATGAGAAAGAACAATTAAAGCTGTTTGCACAAAAAAATGTTTCAATTAATGTTTCAACACTTGGTTTGGATAGGAAAAAGTTAACCATGTATTTTGCGGAGTCTGTGTCAAAGTTAAATGATAAGCAGATAGAACAAATTGAGCAGATACTTAGCAATGTAATCAAATAAGGTGGTGATGTAAATGATAGAGAAAGGGCGATGTACGAAACGCTCCGCAAAGGAACTGCGAAATAAGGCAATGGAAATTAGGAATATAATCTCAAACCCAACAGAAGAAATAAATATTTTAGATGTAGTTGAAAATGTTCTGCCTCAATTATTGGATAATTATGAGTATTATATTGTAGCGGAGGATGAGTGGCAGACAGAAGATATCGAAGCACTTACAATATCACAAGATGGCACCATTTTATTGCTGATTCCTGAAAATATTTATCGCGATGCAAATATAGGGATGCATAGAGCCCGCTTCACTATAGCTCATGAAATTGGACATGTTTTACTTCACGGAGAAGAAACTTTTGCACTTGCCAGACAGGAAAACGAGCGATATGGTGAAGATAAGACATGTGACCCAGAATGGCAGGCAAATGAATTTGCGGCAGAAATTCTTTGTCCCATTACATATATTAAGGATATGACAATTGTTGATATTCAGCAAAAATATGGAATATCCCGCAGTGTAGCTACAATTCAAAAAAGGAAAAGTGCCCATGCAAGATAAGTAACAAAAAAATCATACACAAAATAGCCACTTCACCCTCTGCAAAGGCAATGGCTATTTGTGTATCAACCACAGTTTTCACTGACGGTGTTCTTATGATAACACAATTTGAGAACATCTGTCAAGACTAAAAGGAGGTAAAATATGGATGTATGGATTGTGTTAATGTTTTTAAGTTTAATTTTTCTTTGTTCACGTACTAAGAAGGAGAGAAACAGATTTAACAGTATATACGTTTTTTTCTTAGGTATATATGGTGAGAGAATGTATCAAAGTATTCAGGTGCTTTTCAGCCAATATCAAGATATGTTAGGGACAGTATTGTTTTTGCTTTGTGCTTTCATGGCGCTTACAACTGGTAAGGAATAGACGTGTAAAATTATCTTGCAGCTGATTTTAAAGTATTAAAGGGTGTTCCATTCATACCACAGAGGAAATGTTCATGCAGTTGCTGGCCTCAGTCTTGGAGGTGACGCAGTGTGTTGTATGATGCTGCCTGTTTCAAGGCCGTCTATATTGTCGCTGGCTATACAGATTATCCAAGAAGTATTATTATTCAAGAAATACGCTGTAATGAGTGTGTATTACAGCGTATTTTGACATTATACTATATATGGTTGCGGAAAGGTAGTTAAAATACTGATTTAATCAGCGTTTCCCTAATTCTTTGATTAGTATCCCAGAATACAGTCCTAGACTATATTTTACATTTCTTTCCTTTCACGCTGGCATATTGCGATTTGCGTCCAGCGTTTATCACATCATTGTTAAGTGATAAACGCTTTCGCTTTTAATCCTCAATCAATAAAGCAAGGACTAAAAGCTCCTTATCGCTTATAGTCCAAACATCATCACAAAATTATAACATAAATCTGAGACTTCATGCCACCCTAGTGTTCTTGGTTGCGTATCATCATATCAGATATTGAAGATTCCACTAATAATTAGGGGGCTATTTGCTACACGCAAATCTGGCAGCCTTCCCAGGACTGGATTCCAACATGATTTTATCTTCATCGATCATCAAACCAATCTCATGATTCAATTGAACGATATCCGTGGATGAAAGCACCAGTTCTGTCTCTACTGCCTGTATATTGATATTCTCTTGCTGCAACTCTTGCTGCAATCCCTGCCTGAAGTTCATATTACCCCTAACTCTCTCTCTTTCATACTATTAATTATAATAACACATCTTTGGTCTCTTTGCAACTATTTTTGCAACATTTTTACACCTTTTTCAAGTTTCTATCATATGCAGGAATCAATGTATCACTCTCAGAGACAGATCTAAAATCAATTACGAACAGTTTTTCCTTGGAATCCACCTTTTCCTTTTTGATTAATTTATTGACAGTTTCTATCGCAATAACAGCACCCATATAATCATTCTTTAAAGATGCTGTTGCATCCAAGACAATCTCTGCAAATGCCTGCCGTTCCTCTGTTGTGTATTGCGAATAAGAAAAAAATTCACAGCACCAAACGAATTGAGGAAGTTTCAACTGAGAAAGTTTAAACTTTCTGCACATATGTGAATCATCATAAGACTCTATCTTAAATGATTTATAATTTCTCGAAGATGCCTGATAAATTCGCATCACTACCATTTCATCTTCTTCAAGATATTCCTTCGGTATATCCCAAACTTCTAATCCCAGACTACTACTACGGAATATTCCATAAAAAATATCATGTGCATATTTTGCCTCTAAATACATCTTTTTATACAGCGGTACCGCCAGATTTGAAATCCCCATGTTTTGAAATGTTGATATTTCCCTATAATTTCGGATTTCATACGGTTTCTGATGATCGTCTATAACACAATATCGCATATAAAAGTCCGCAGAATCAATCACTGCATGTTGCGCATGTCTGCCACTCAGAGAATACTTTTTCGCACGCCTCTCATCCTTTTCACTTGAATGCCCAATACATAGCAGTGAATGCCCTCCTCTGAAATCCCCCTTCCCAGGCTCCACATTGACAGCCACAGGAATACCGGATTCTACATAATAATGCATAATCCTCTTAATTTCATTTTCGCGCTCATCACCTACTAAAGGATACATTTTGATAGTCTCTATATTGTATAGTATTGGGGAAAATCCAAATTCTGATAAAATTTTGGATACAACAAGATAGGTCAATCCTGTTGAAGGAGTTGCTCTTTCATGTTGATACCGTTGCGCCAGCTTTTTGATGTCGCTTGGTAATGTTTTCCTGTAAGCGTGATATCTCGCAACGTAATACTCCATAAGATTCATAATGGTAACTTCTGCACAAGTCATAAAACATGAATCTTGGCTACAAAAAGAAAATGCCTCCAGCGTAAACTCTACCCCTAGAATATGCTGCCTGAATTCCGCAGTGCGCAAATATATCCTTTCACCTGAGTCGGACGGCAATACCTTTTTCGGATCTAATAGAGTTCTGCCAATAAAGCCATATTTTAACGGCCTTATAGTCATAGTACCCATTAAACCCTCTTGTAACTCATTGCGTAGCTGTGCGTCTTTGCTCATAAAGAATTTCGGTGTTATTTTTCCCTGAAAAAAAGAGAGACGTTTACAATACTTTATCGGTTTGAAATGCAACCCCGCGTAGTGATGATAATAGGTATCCGTGTAAAATTCGTCTATATGATCCGGTTCTATAATGATCGTTATCTCCTTTGCCTTTTCAAGAACCATTTCAATAATTCTTTGAAATAACTCTCTTTCCTCAAAAACTACATGATCATCCGCATCATGATATGTATTGTCCGCCAAAAGAGATCGAATCTTTTGTTTCTTTTCTGTTTCGCTTTCTGATTCTATCAGGTATTCATATTCAACCTCAGTAGTTGACATATCTTTCTGTAATTGTTCTGTATCCATATCATCACCCTTAGTAGTTAATTTTGTACTTATCCTTTTGGTGCATATTGTTTGTGAGAACTCTTTCTTTAACCATTGCATTAAGCACCCGACGTACAAGCGCCTCACTGTCTGCTTGTTCTTTTAATATACAATTGCCCTTTTCCCGGAAATCACATTCTAAGTCCACTGCACTCCAACTACATTCCCTCTCCCCCTCAGGCAGCCAAGCTAATATATCCTGAACATCTACATCCTGATGTTCTCTAAAATGAGTAATTATTTGTAAATAAAAACAAAACTCCTCACCTTGTAATTTTACTACATTTTGAGTAACAATTTGTTTAATTTTGCCGATCAACACTATAACATCTGCAGCATTTATCTCATTGTTATCAATCCCTTTTATGTTGCAATAACCGACTTTTATCAAATTCCAAGTAGACGGTGAAAACACGATTTTCAAAAAATCTAACGCCATAGCCTTTGCGCAGATATGTATAGCAGAATCCCTAGGGTATAAACTCGCTCTTGTACCTGTAACATAATAGTTACGTCCACGATCTTGATGGATATTTTCTATATTCTCTACAGCACTTTCATAAAAAATACTCTCTATCTGCTCAAGAACGCGTTCATCAATTTCAACCCATTCTTGGAGTTCACTATTGTCTTGAAGAAATTCATCAATTATTTCATTAATATCCTCGTTTGTCATATCATAAATCTGTCCCATTTTTTCACCCTTCCGGTCTAATTTTTTTATAAACTTTTTTTATAAACTTTTTTTATTATACCGCATTATTATTGTTTTTTCAATAAAAATTTCCATTTTTTGATTAAAGGCTTTTGTTTGTGTCAAATAATCGTTGGCGTTTTCCTATTCAGGCCTTGATATTCCCTTCAATCTTCTGTAGGGTATTTTTATAAACAAGTCAAGGAGGAAATTTTTATGAAGTATTTATCTGCTGTCCTAAGACAGCTCCGCGCTAGGAAGAACATTTATCAGAAGGAACTTGCCGCTTATCTGCATACATCTATAGGCACCGTGTCCAATTATGAAGCGGGCATCCACGAGCCCGATCTTGCCACGCTGGTTAAAATCGCAGAATATTATGATGTGTCCATCGACTTTTTATTGGGGCGAACCGTCTGCCCTACCTTTACTGATATGGGCAAGCTCTCCATCTCCGATACTTACACGGTCAGCCACTTTCTGCAGCTGCTGCCGTCTCTCACAGATAAAGACAAAGCCTGTCTGGTCTATGCGCTGCAGCTTCTGCAGAAGTACCGCGAGGCCTTTCCGGAGTCTTTGTGAGCTACACAGCTATAGTTATGGTCGAGATGTGGTTGCACTGCTTTGCATTCCTGTCAGCCTGATGGCAGCATCTCAAGGGGCTGATACACTAAATCCATTAGTGCACAGCTCCATCTGTAGCAAAATATGCGTGTTTTATATTACATACCAACATTTCCTCATAATCACACACCACTTCACTTATTGTTTTATTTCGCCGATTTCCTTGCTCTTTGCCATATTAACGCCTCAATCTGTGTAATCTTATCTTGCATCCGCTTGGAGGTTTACGCATACGTGGAGGCAGTCCCCTTCTTCCATCAAACTAATATAAGTGTCACTAATTAGTGCCTGCAGATTAAGCCTTAAATACTGATAAATACTGACATTGGAACTGCTTTCTGGTATAATAATTGCAAGGAAAAACAAGTGATCCTCTCGATTTCCTTGCAGATTTTCTCAGTAAAACAGCCTACAAGGAGCCAAGATGTACAAGCCAGCAGATAAAACACAGACCTCTTTCCGCGACTTTAACCAGCCCATGGGATTGCATATAAATCCCGATAACCGATGGATCCAGATGGCGGATAAGATCTCATGGACGAACTTGAAGTAAAATATGCCAGCCTGTTCCCAAGCGATACCGGTAATGTGGCAAAGCCACTGTGTATGGCGCTTGGTTCCCTGATCATCCAGAGCCGGTTCCAGTTCCCCGACAGGGAACTTGTGGAGCAGATCATGGAGAATCCGTATCTCCAGTATTTTATCGGACTGCCGGGATATCAGGATACCCCGCCATTTGATGCAAGCACACGGGTGCTGTTCCGCAAGCGGATCACAGCAGATATGCTGAACGAGGCAAACAGATATCTCCTTGCCCATAAAAATGACGACTCGTCAAGACCACCGTCTTCCAGAAATGGTACCGAGGAAGGCAGCATGCCAAAAGAGGACGGCTCCAACAAGGGAACCCTTGCTATCGATGCTACCTGTGCCCCGGCAAACATCCGTTATCCACAGGATATCTCCCTGCTGAACGAAGCAAGGGAAAAACTGGAACAGATGATAAGCCACATGTGTAGATCATACGGCCTACAGCCGCCCCGGCGCTACCGCAGGAAAGTAAGGAAAGAATATCTGGCTTTTGCCAAGTGCAGGAAACATAACAAAAAGCAGGTACGGACAACGGTCAGGAAACAGCTCTCCTATGTGCGCAGGGATCTTGGTTATCCGGAAGGATATTTCAGTCAGGGCTGCGTGCCGGATACCAGAGATATTCCTGATATCCTGACCATCTTCAAGCTATATGAGCAACAGGAATCTATGTACAGGAACAAGGTACATTCCGTGTCGGACAGGATTGTGAGCATCAGCCAGCCGTGGATACGCCCCATAGTGCGTGGCAAAGCAAAAGCGCCCGTAGAATTTGGGCAAAGCTGGATGTCAGTATTGACGGGGAAAGATACGGCCGACTGGAGAAAGTATCCTTTGGCGCCTACAATGGAAGCGGCTGTCTGATCGAGGCAGTGGAACGATTTTTCAGCCGGAGCAAACGCTGCTGTGACATGGAATGTATCGTGACCAAGCTGGAAGAAACACAGCAGACATCCATCGAGTTATCCGTATTCGTGTCGAATCTGTTTCGGATCCAGAAGCGGATACTTTTGCGTCCATTTTGGCAATTTTTTCGATATATGCCACATATGGGAAGATACAGCCTAAAAGCGGCTTAATCAGCAGACACTATTTAATTGGTATTATTTCTGAATTACAGGAATGCTCAATTGTTTATCCGAGCAAAATATGCGTTTTTTCACATTTGCGCTTACCAGCAAGGGCGTTCGTATTCGAACAGTTTGTTGCAGTAACGGAATGCACATTTCTTTAATATTCAATATAATGATGTCAGGGCGTAACAGTTCAGACATCCTCTTACACAAACTTTAGGCTTGCCCTATACTAAAATCTCCCAAGGGGAAAACCATTTTCTCTCCCCAAAAATCTGACCATATAATTTTCACAAACAAAATGCCATTATTGGTATATTATAACTATTCGCAAAATGTAGTATATCTTTAAGCGACGTTCTTCGTTTCTGATATAAGCACCATAAAACAAATGTATAGCAATTATTCTTTATGATATGATAGGCTTCTTGTCTCTGTATAAAAATTTTTGCCGATTGCCTAAGTTCTTCTATACATATTTCTCTTTTGCATTCTATTAATTTGACCTTCCGTTCCCTTTTAAACTCTTCAATGTTGTTACACTTAACAATCTTATCATTCCTAAAAAAATTATTTGTCTTAGATGAATAGTGAAGAATCATTGTATCATCCAGATAGATTCCAATATGTGTAAATATTTTATCTTTTCTAATAATCAATTTCATAATTTCACCGCGATTCTATATAAATTTTAATTAAATCATATATAAATATGATTTTTATGCTCTCACTCATAATCCAATATATGGATTTCTTCTTTCTAAACAAAATATATACAATTAATATCATTAGCATATATAGCATATATCGTTCAATATCTGTTTTAAAGAAAAAAGTTTCTTTTATAATAAATGATATAAATATAAACAAAAAAGCCATTGTGTGTCCAAATAAACTTGACGGACGTTTTACATTTACAATAATCTGATCCCCGTCTCTATCTCGAATATCCATAAGTATTTCTCTACCTAGGGTGAAGAAAAAAGCCACACTTCCAAGGTATACTATTTTTATGTTAAGTTTACCACCACACAAAACAGGCGCAAACACCACTGTCGTAGAAGTAATTGCAGTAAACAAATTTTTTAGTATCCAACTTGCTTTACAATATTTAGTATATACACAAAATATAACAAGCACTACACATGCATATATCAAGCAAAATATATTCAATGACAAGAGTCCACCAACTATCCCCAATATCACCAATAATTTATATAATATTTTTGCTTCATGAATAGAAATAGTGCCTGATGGTAATGGCCGACTCGATGCAGAAATTGCATCTATTTCGTAATCCAGAATATCATTCTGAATATACCCAGCCATAATAATGAAAACCAAGGAAATAATAAAATAAAAGTTATATGTATCACAAAAATTCAAGGAAATCATTACCAATAATATGCTTACGGCGACAATAGGAATACGCATCAACCATAAAAACCCAAAAATCTTCTTAATACACTTAATCATTATAATACCTCTCTACCTTCTGTTCTAATTCTTTTTCGTATTGAGTTTTAAATGATTTATTCTTTTGCGTAATTTTTTTATTAAAAACCCTAATAACCCAATAAACGTCAAATATCATGATATAACTATAATCTATTATGGAAAGTATATTTTTAACTTCGGGATTCTGAAAATTAACATGCATTTCATTTATACAGCATATAAAAATATACATATATTTTTTACTTAACATAATGTAATAAAATACTGTCCAAAGCAACATAACTAAATTATGCGTAATATTGTTAGGATACCACTTGTTTTGTACTTCCTTCCAAAGGGGATGATTTTTATTCAATTTTATTTTTAAATATAAAACTCGAATAAATGTCAATATATATCCATAGCAACAAATCCCTATAAACCACTCAATCTTCATACATTGCAAAATTGAGACCGCCAGCAATGATAATTTGATAATAAAATCAATCCATTGAAGTCCCATAAAATCAGACAAAATCAACATTCTTTCTGTACGCTTATAATAATCATCATGCCCTAGGACTAAAGCGCATAAAAGTATTGCATTAAGTGCACATATGGGACTTCCATTATATCTTGTTGCAATATTAGAAATATCCGGTAACTCCATATGAAATTTTTTTGCTATAAAAAGAAATAGCGTGTAAATTATTATTCCAATATTTACAATTATAGCCAAAGATGTTATATATTCATTCACTTTTTTGAAATTTGAAAGATCATTTGCATCTTTAATTTTTTCAATCGTCCAACTCACATGTACATTATGATTACCTTCCGGCATTTGTATATTATTTGTCTTCAACATGCGGATTCCTCCATTCCTCAGTATGATTTACACATACGATATATCATCTGTTCCAATTTTTTCCTTGCCTCATTCAGCAGAGAGATATCCTGTGAATACCGGATGTTTGCCGAGACACAAGTAACATCGATAGTAAGGATTCCTTGGTTGAACCATTCCTCTTTCGGTACACTGCTTTCATCCGTACCGTTTCCGGAAAACGGCGCCCCCGGCTGGTCATCATCCTTATGGGCAAGGAGATATTTGCTTGTACATTTGGGCTCCTCGTAGGCTGTTTTATCAGGAAAATCTGCAAAAAAATCGACAGGAGTACTTGTTTTTCCTTGCATTTATTATAGCAGAAACTAGCTTAAAAGTCAGCATGTATCGGCGTTTAAAACTTAATCAGCAGACACTGATTATAGCTGTCAGACTGGTTGTTCAGCAAAATACTGCTCCCCATTAAATGTAGCAGCTTAATCTCCCGTTGATGAATTTGGCATACATGACATGCACCGCCAGTCCGGATGACACATAACCCATCAATGCTCTCACGCAGGTTAGTATAATCGGTTACGATATAAATGTTGTCAGCAGCAGAGATACCACCAAGCATGGGCAGTACCTTCCATGAGCCGCAGCACGCTCTATATCACTTTGGCATCTGCGCCATTGTGAATACAGCTTTACTCTCATAATGAGTGAAATACCTGCATCTCCCACTAACAATTATAGGGATAATCAACGGAAGATGGAATCTACCCCAAAATTAAACGCTCACGTTATAATTTGCTATTCTACTTCTTATTGTGTAAACGATTCCCGAAACCACAATTGTCAATACGCAACAAATTACTATATAGCCACAATTAATCTTCATGTCATTCTCTATAAAGTAATTTTTGACTACTCTAATGATCGGAAACTGATAAAGATATATCTCCGGGGAAATCTTTGATAAGCACTTACTTCCATGTATATTTGGTTTAAAAGACAATATTGTTATCATAGCGCAACAAGTAGCTATGCACATTAAATTTTTACCCAATATAGCAATAACGCTCTTGTTGGGGAACAGAATACTTAAACATGCAAGGCCTGCCACCATCACCGAAGCAAGTAATGCCATGATTGAATGCTTCCCAATGAAGGTATCAAACTTATCTTTATACATATACACCCATATACCAAACGGAAAGGACATTGAACTGATATAGTACGATTGCGTTAATGAACTGAGGGGCATTATTACAAGAATACAGGCAGCCCCCAAAAAGCATAACATTAACCGCGTCCGGCTACTTATTTCCAACCGGAATACCATCCAAAAAATCACATAAAAAAACAATAATTCATACATATACCAATTCGTCTTGATAAAATATCCACTTACAAAACTTTTTATAGAGCTAATGCTCTCAATAGTGCAAAGAGTAAAAAGTATTACTGTAAACAAATAGACACCAAAAGTCATAGAAAATATGGAACTGATTTTCTTTTTCAAAAAAGCTTTCAAATAATTCTTCTTGTTATGATAGGAGTAAGCCAATCCATATCCTGATAAGAAAAAGAACATGCCTACCACAACAAGATTAAATCTATGCATAAGCACAAAGGGAAATATCTCATGCTCAAACTCTATGCTGCAATGTCCAATAACAATCCATAGTGCCATTATACCTCTCAGTGAATTAAACCTCTCCATCGCCCTATCCATTTCGACCACCTTGCTATTCTCGCCTTATTGTATCTCACATTTCGTATCCTGTAAGTGCTTATATATCTTTGGTACAAAAGTCGTCACTCTATATAATACCTCCGTTCCTATAATTGTTAAAACAATTGCCGCCCAGAATCTAATCGCCGGCAAGGCAATATATTCTGTCATTGTCCACATATTCATATGAACTATATACATATATATTGATCTCTCCCCAACATATAACATGACTGGAGAACCGAAACGGACACACCTGGTCACTCCGCATATTGCAATACACAATAACATACCTGACAGTGGTTTAAGAATATTTGCCCACATTTCACCTTTGAATACTGCAAAGATACCTCCAGTTACACAAAATCCAATTAGTAATAAAAATATTTTCCATAACAATTTATTACTATTTAAAAAAGAATATATTCTTTTTTCATATTTAGCACATATCATCCCAAAAGTAAAAAGCCATAATGCATTAAACCAACCAATAGGTTGATTCTCACTAATAAAAACAACACTTAAAATTATGTCTGCAAAAATCCCTAACCATATGACCTTTGTTTTTCCTATATAACGCCAATTTATAAAAAATATTATGTATTGCATTATAATAACTTTAATAAACCAGTCTTCAACCAACAAGATTGATAACAATGCCTCTCCCCATGTCCTAACCTGCATTCCTAAGATAAATAAAATAGCTTCTAATACAATTTTTATGATCACATATGGCAAATAAACAGTTTTTACCCTCTTCACAATGAATGCCCAGCCAGGTTCTTTATTAATATACGACACATATATACCGTAACCAGAAATAAAAAAAAAGATTAGAACGCCAATCCCACCAAGCTGACTGATTGCTATATCAATATATCGATTATCCCCTCCTGACCACACAACATAATGCGACATAACCACAAAGCAAGACGCCATTCCCTTCAGAATCTTCGTGTCTGATTTATTTAAAAGACATTCCTCCCGCTTATTTTCTATTTTCATCCCCATTAGCATCATAAACGGCACAACAACCAAATACAATATATACATACTAAGCATATTCTACCTCCGCAATTTATTGTCTTATTTCAGCTTTCTACAACTTAGTACAGGACATATCCAATACATCCTCCAAAAAGCTTCTCTGCTCTACATTCATTCTCTGCCTTAGGAATGTCAACGAGCTCATAACCCGTTCCTCGTATCTTCTAAGATTATCGTCATCACATAAGTAGCTTATCTGACGGGCTATTCCATCATCATCCAATGGAGAAGCGTAACGCACAGCCGAAGCCAAAACCTCCGGAATAGAAGTTGCATTTGATGCAACGCAAGTTTTCCCGTAGGATGCAGCCTCCAAAACAGGTAGCCCAAAGCCTTCCAACTTCGACACATATAATACAAAACGACAGTTTTGATACAACTGCTCCAGTTCATCGTTTTCTACATAACCATAACGAATGATACTTTCCTCGACAGCTAAGTTTGAAATCCCCTTTAATTTACACAAATTCTGAAATCTGTTTTCGTCCAGTCCTGTGATAACCAGCTTCAATTTAGAATTTGGATTTTTTTCTTTATACTTAGCAAATCCTAACATTGCATGGCCTGCATTTTTTAATCTCCGTCCGCCGCTTACAAATAAAATATATTCCTTCTCCTCCTTATCCCTTTGAATTACAACCTTGCTTTCATCAAAGATAATCGGCTGATAATGCCAATTTACATTCGTTCGAGGATTTGTTCTTAAAATATGCTGCATGGAAAAATTGGATGCTGTATATACCTCATCCAAAGTCGCCAGACATCTTCTAATAACCGGTTTATATATAAGCTGAGGAATTATTCCTTCATACACTAATTTTGCCACCGGAAAAATCAATTTCTTTATCCCTGAAAAAAAATATTTCTCTGTATAATCAAAAACATAATCAATAACTCTGAGGTCATGCACCTTCGCACATACCTTGCAACTGGGATTTTTCTTTTTAATCCGAATGATTTCTTTAAAATCACGATACAGGCATAAGACAGGATTAAAAATAATAGAACCATCTTCATAGAGATAATCCGATGTCATATATTTGACCTTTTCAAACAGTATATTTTTCCGATTGTAAAAAATCGGCTCCGTCTCTTCAGATACCTGATACCACTCAGGACAGAATAATACAATCTCCAAATCTGGGATGTCCATATCCGAAATCTGCTCAACCATTATTCTTACGTTCTTACCACCACCATTATACTTCTGTAGCGGTGACTTCGGCGTCGCCGAATAAAAATCAATATATAACTTCATTTTATCTACCTCTTCTTACAACCTTCATTTTTATGATTTATTTACAATCGGCAAATCTCCACAGGAATATGAGCATATACCCGGCTCTCAATCTCACACCTATATACGTCTAACAACTCATCAGACACCCCTCTATATTGTGGAACGCAATACCCTAAAGACTTATATTTATCTCTTGCCAAATCATGTTCCTTAATAATTTCAATTTTCAATATATTTCCTATTGAAATGCTCCTAAAGATTAAGTCCGATACTTTTCTTCTATTATCTGCATCATCTGTATAACCTCCGATTACTGGTATTCTAAAAACAATTGGCTTTTGACTTTGTAATAATACATCCAGATTCGATAAATATAGGTCTAAGCTCTTATAATACCCTGCCGCATCAGCCTCCGCTTTTAATATCTTTATATCCACATAAAAAAAATCAATATACTTTAAAGCAAGCTTCAAATTGTCCTGCGGCAAATACAGGCTGGTTTCAACAGTCATATGCACTTTTTCGTCCTTTAGCCTTTCACATAATGCACTTAATCCCTCCATCTGAAGCAGACATTCGCCGCCTGAAAACGTAACCCCTCCAGGCAATTTGTAAATATCCTCCGCCTTTGTAATATTAAAATTCTCTTCACCTTTACCAAAATACGTAACATCCTTCATTACTTCATTATACAACTCATCCGCCGTATAATATCTCCCATAGACCCCCAACTGTCCTCCCTTATTAAATTTTTGCACCTTACCTGAAATATTTTCAGGATTACAACACCAAGGACAATTCATCAGACATCCTTTTAAAAAAACAGTAGTTCTGATTCCCGGGCCATCATGTAATGAAAATCTCTGAATATTGGTTACTAATATCTCCTGCACATATTTCTTCCTCTCTTGCATGAATACAAATTACTTTCTTCTAATTTTAATTATCACCTGACTTACATTACTTATTAAAAATTCATCCTTAATTATTAGCAAAACTCCGAAATAAATCAGAATACCTACCCCAACCATAAACAATGTACTTATTATAGAGGGGATTAGCAAAGGACTAATTAGCCACAGCACTAATGCCATAACCATTCCTGCAAAAAAATAATTTGTACCCTCCTTAAGAACGCGCAGTGGCGATAATTCCTTTCTAATAATAATCAATTGGACACAAGCTATTACCGTCTCTGCAAAAACAGATGAAAATGCAGCTCCTGCTGATGAATATTTTGTTATTAAAAAGAAATTCAAAAGCAGATTAACAAATGCCCCCAGCATGACTGTAAAAGTAAAAATATTTTGTCGTTTTGTTGGAATCAGATACTGCATACCGGTAACATTGTTAATGCCAATCGCCAAAATTAAAAATGCCAGAATCCTTAGAAGGGTCACCACTGCATCATAGCCTTCTCCGAAAAACCATGGTACAAAATTTGAGGAAACTACAATTAATCCAAAACACAAGGGAATTCCCAAAAACCATACAAATCTATACCCTCGATACATCAGACTCTGAATTTGCTCCTCTTCCTTTTGTTCAAAATAATACCCGATTCGGGGTATCATAACTGTTCCCAATGCCGTTACAATAGTCAATACCATTCTGGAAATTCGTATAGCCTGCTCGTAATATCCATTCTCAAACGAATCCCCTGTTATGACACCTATCATGGTTTTATCAAGTACAGTGTATATCTGTATTGCAATCGTCGGAATAAACAAGGAGACGATTGTCCTGACATTTTTAAACGGATGCAAATCCCCCTTGGAGATCCTGACTAAATACCCCGGCAGCTTCAACCACAACGACACAGAAGCTAATGTTGTAAAAAAAGCAATGCCAAAAGCATATTTATATATATCCTCCTTACTCTTTACCACCACAAAAATATATAATATATTTACAATCTTTATAATAATATTACGTACTACAATTATGCCAAACTCTTCCATCCCCTGAAAAAACCAGGAAACATCAGCTATAACATTTATCAAGTATAATGTATAGATAATATAAAGTATCCGATTGCTTTGATGATAGGAAAACGCCAAATAAACTGCCAACATAATACCGGAAGTGAACACTTCAAATATTTTGGCATTCCAAAACACGATGCTGCGCTTCCTTGGTGAATCCTGAACATAGGATATCTCCCTCTGCCCATATGTGGCAACTCCCATAATTGCAAACATGGTGAAATAAGTAACAATGGACTCTACATAGCTTACTGTTCCTACACCATCAGCTCCCAAAACTCTGGATATATAGGGTGCTGTAATCAAAGGTGTTATTATTGTCAATATTTGATACGCCAAATTGTAAAAATAATTCTTCTTAATACTTTTTTTATTCATTTATGCGACTCGTTCACTTTCCAAGGCTCTTTTTATCAATATATCCTGATATGACTCCGGAAGCTCCACGAAATATGCGCTAAATCCCCAAACACGCACTACCAGTGTACTATAATTCTCCGGGTGTTTCTTTGCTTCTAAAAGCGTCCTTGCATCAACCACGTTCATTTGAATCTGATACACTCCATTTTCAATTGATACCGCTATTAGTTTTAAGAACTTGTCAAAGTTATCCCTTAAGGTTGACGGCGCTACAATAAAATCTGCCACGTTGCCGTTTAATTTATTTCCGCTATAATCCAGGTGTGATGCAAATAATAGTAAATCAGTCAAAACGATTCCCTTGTCAGCCGATATATGAACATGGAACGGCTCGCCGTCTTTCCGTCCATCAAATGTAGCCGCCACATTCTCCGCTCCTGTTATATAAGAAGGTGAGCTAAGTCCCAGCTTAAATCTCCCTCCGTAAAATGTATTGTATTTTTGGAATTCCGCACTTACTCGGTTTCTGATTTTCTCAGTCAAAGTAAGCACCTTTTCTTCATCACAGCCATAGTAAGGGTATGTGTTTTTTAACTGCTCCACAAGGTCTTCATTTTTCGCATAATCTGCTTTCCTTATATTGTCAAAGGCTTTTAATGTAAAACGATTCTCTTCAAACACATACCTCTCTATATTAATCAGGGAATTGACAACATTTCCCAATCCTACCGATGTCAAGCCTAAATTAGAATACTTGGCTCCTCCCCTGCAAATATCCAAATGTCTTTTCTGGCAAGTGTCTGATAACAATGTCAGAAGCGGATTTTCCTCAAATTGTAAATCCGCAAGAGGCGTTAGCAGTTCCGAAACATATTGCTCTAAATAGTCATAATACTTTTCAATGACCTCATCTATATTGCTAAATTGATCCAATTTCTCATTATCAAACATCTGGAGGAAAGGCACAACATAATTGAATACTCTAATATTGTTCTGATCAATGCTCTCGCCTGCCACTAAGGGCTCCCAACATGCGGAAGTAACATAGTTAAACGCGTCAGCATCGTCAAATCCCATAGAACGCATGGCTGGAATAACAATATCATCATTTGACAACAAAGGTGCTCCTATCCCTGTAGAAATACATTTAAGCGCAGACTCCAATAAATCCATGGGCATCTTTTTACTGCATCTAAGCAACACCTTAGGATCCGGCAATTTTAATTCCTCTGAAATATCTATAAACAGATACGTTAGCTCGTTACACCGGTATTCACCATTTACTGATGTTCCGCCCAAAACAATAATTTGCCCGGTATCTCCCATAAGTGCCTCGCTTTTAAACCAGAAATAGTTATGCAAAACTCTCATAAAGTCCTTTAACATTTGGCGCAATTCTTCCCTCGTTACTCCGCTGGAGATATCTTTCTCATATAAGTCATAAAGAATAATATCTAAGCGTCCCAGACCATTGTTGACGTAACCGCACTGCCACAATAACTGATTATAAAATAGAATGCGCTGTAATGCCTCAAACATACTTTTAGAAGGTCTCTCAAATAAGGACTCCATTGCATCAAAATTACTGGCAAATTTTCTCTCCAGTTCTTTATTTGCCCGAGCTCTGTGCAAATATGCTTTCATACTATTTAAAAGCATTCTTTCCCGCGCGATAAAATAATCTGTCTCCGTGGAATCATTCATAAAATATGCAGAAAAATCTGAATTAACTACTTTACCATAATCTATAGTATAGTTATCAAATTTCACGCCCTTTTTTTTAAAGGTCTTATAACAGTCTATCGAATAAAAAAAAGTATTTCCCTCAATCGGTCTGATACTTACCTTCTGAAGCAGTCCTGAAATCCGCTCCTCTGTTTCACCTTTTCTGACTACAGTATAAGATCTCAAAGTATGGCACAGCATAAACTGAGGTAAATTAAAGTTGGCAATATCCCTTCGCTTATACTTCTTTGATAAATTATAACAGGTCACAGCATTATTCATCAGAGGAATATATATTAACTTTTCTTTTATTGCCTTAAGAACCTTTGCCATTTTTGCCCCTTCTTCAATAAATATCGGTTTAAAGTCAGCACCTGATAAAAAATTTACCTAATTCTCTTGTTTTAAGTTTTGTTTTGTTCTTTTCAATAAACGTGCTGGTCAAAAGCTCCGCCAAATACCCGGAAAGCCGTGCATAGCTCCCCTCTGTTTCCGGCTCCAGACATATTTTTCTTTCTTTCACAAGCTCCAGATGACGATTTAATACTCCAAAAACAAAGGTGCAATACTCGTCAAAATAATCTGCCCTTAAAATAATCATATTCGCGGGATAAAGTCGTGTTCCCCGCATCATCTTTTCATAGTCATTTAGGTACTCTTTATGCTCATTCTCTATAATTTCTCTCAACAATACCAGAAACTGATTCCCTATCGTCTTAAAAAACGTGCCGATGTCTGTATTAAAACACCTGACAGGAGATGTAACCAACATTTCATAATTTGGAATTATACTTTTAAGTTTATTATTACTGTTTTCAAACCTTTTATCTTCTAATGTATCCAATATGGTTCTCTGCTCATACGCCAGTATTCCCTGTTGCTTTTCGAACAATATTTTTGTAAGTGCCCCAGCCTTTTTCATGAATTCCATAAAGCATTTTTTTGCCCAATGCCTGTCTGCATCAAAATATCTCCGATAATGGCACAAACCTATATATTGTATTTCCTGATTACAATTATACAGATTTTTCCATGCCCAATACATAGCCGTCATCTCGCAAAATATTCCGTTTAAATTACTAATGTTATCGCAGCTTTTTCCATCCAGCAAATCATCCGCTTGTATCCCCAAATCTATTTTGGAAATAGCGTGTCCGACATGTACAGGCAGGTAAATATCATTCTGGGGTATGTCACACTTCTTGTGGCAGCATACCAGAATTTTAATATTGCTCATCTTTCTGCTACTTTCCTCCTTCGATAGTTTCCAGTATTGAATAAACCTTATCTACCATGTCAAGGTCTCTTGTGTATACATACTCATCTGAATCAATTTTAATGCAATACCATCCGGAATCCTCAATTGCATTCTTTAAATTAGAAAATACCAGCGTGTGTCCGGGTTTTTGGGGCACTCCCCGGATCACCGGCCTGCTCAACAACATATATTGATATGCCATATAACCAGAGTCACTTCCCGTAAAATAAATCACTTCATCAGTCGGAAGTTCATCCTCCAATTCGCTTATAAGTCTGTAGCCCGTATCACATTTACTATTCGCTACGATACTGGTTAAATGGCCTCCGCCAAATTCCGATACAATTTGGACTGCGAAAAAATAGAGCGCAAATAATACTACCGGCTTCTTCTTCGTACAGAAAATAATACCAATTCCAATAATCGAAATCAGTGCAGATAATAAGAAACCTATCATTGCATCCATATCCTCAAAACAGGAATATACAAACCAGACTCCCAGATATTCCGTATCCGTCAAAAAGGGAATGACCCAAATGTAAAAACATCCAAGTATCAATGCTGCCGCCAAACAAATCCGCTTCTTAAGCTTGTTTAAATACATTTTGTTTTCAATCATATACATGAATGAAACCGCAAGCATTCCGCTTGAATATGTTCCATAATATCTCCAATAACCGCTACCCCTGGGCATACCCGCCCAGGTAATGCTCAATCCCAGTAAGCCAAGCAAGTAGCAGACCATGGAAAACACAAAAACAATCTCTACTGCCTTACAATGAAATATTTCACCCTCTGTGTCAGTCTTACTTTTCTTTGGTATACCAAATATTTGCTTTATATATCGCCATGCCAGTTTGATCATTAATATATAGCTAACCATGATTAAACCATATGTGTTTTTGATGGAAGCCTCTACATTTCCTATAAACAAAACCCAAACATTTTTCAAAAAATCAAAATTAAATGTAGTGGACATTATGGTAATTTCCTGATTCCACATAGCACCGGAGCCGTCTGCCGCCGAATATACCTTTGCAGCAATGTAATCCGGCACAGCTTTATACATCAAATACGAAAACCCTAAAAATTCTACCAGACATAATATGAAAAACTTGTTATCCTCATTTTCACTATTCTTCAACAATATCAGGAGAAGGAAAACAGCAAATACTGCAATTGCCAGTGCAATATTGCGGCTATGTATGGTCATCGAATATATCAGCAACAGGACAATACCTACCGTTATCGCAATTTTCTTATTTGTCTTTTCTGCCTGAATGAATTTAGCCAGTAAAATCATCAAAAGGATGCTCAATAATAATATGGGCATCTCATTTGTCAACCCTGCGCCAGCATCAAAATACGCAGTCATAATGGCAACTATCGATGCAATAGCGGCTATCCATTTGTTTTTGTATTTCAGAACACCACACAACAAATAGTGTAATAATACACCGCAGCATGCAACAACGCCAATATTAATATCTATAATTACATTATATAACAGGATAGGATCCTTTATCCATTTAAACAAAGGTGTGAACAAAACATAATAGCCGATACCATAGTACTTAGCAATTTCTAATACATTTGGCCAATTATAACCGGCGAGCTTCGCTGGCAGAATCATCATGCTTATGTCATCCTGCAATATTCTTAATTCATATTCACTTTCCCGCAAACAAACGCCTAATACGAAAAGCGTAACAAAAACCAGAAGATAGTCCATCCCGCTCTTTTTCAAGATACAATCCAACTTTTGTTTCATCCTGTCTTTTTCCTTTTCCCTAATAGTTTCTACTTCTTCGCGAACCATCGCAATTGTTCTTTATCCCTTAATTCCGCATATAATTCATCTTCATGCTCTAAAATCATCTCATGAGTTAACTGACCATAATCAATCTTCAACAATTCATTTATCATATCCTCGGGAAATCTATATCGAATAATTTTTGCCGGAACCCCTCCCACAATTGCATATGGAGGAACATTTTTTGTTACTACCGCTCCTGCTGCGATTACAGCCCCCTGACCAATTGTTATTCCAGACATGATTGTCGCCCCATATCCAATCCACACATCATCCTCTATTATAATATCCCCTTTGGAAAAAGCCTCATATTCCTGTTTCTTTAATATTTTTACTTTAAACGGATATGTTGAAATATGATTTAAATAGTGCTCTGCATCCAATATGAATGTAACCTTTTGCGCAATGGAAACATAGTTCTTTATAATCAGCTTACTGTTATTGGCAAAACTTACAACATTTAGCTCACCATATGTTCCCTCACCAATTTCAACTCTGTCAAAATCAAAGCTATTCATTGGAACAGTATCACTTTTCGGATATCTCTTATGCCATTTACGCCTTCTGTTTCCTAACTTTAGCACATCAAGGAAACCACTCATGATTGAATATTTTGACATTTACTCTTCTCCTGGCCTTCCATACACACCGCCCGCTTTAGCGCCTCCAAATAACTGTATCCCGAATCTGCATCGGGCTCCAAATATGCGCCTTCTCCCCATTCATTCCAAGCTGTAAGCAGCAAAAATTCTCTGTTATATCTACAATTCAATTGATAAAACTCCGCAAACCATTTTTCGAATTTCTGTGGCGTATCTCCAATAAAGACATTTGCCCTTTTTCCCCTTCTCGGAGAATCATCGTATCTTACTATTCCAGAAAAATAAACCTGTTTGTTGGCATTCCGTTTTGTCTGTCTTATTATTTTTGCCCATGCTTTGTCGTAATCTATCTGAGTCAGTCCTTGCGCATTTCCTGATATCCCCAACAGTTTCCAGATTCTTCTCTTAATAGCGCGTTTTCTATTCCAAATTCCAATCGGCTGATAAATAAACTCATTATCAAACACATGCTTATCAATGAAAGGCGCCTTCTGGCACATAAGAAATAAACCCTCTAATCCGTTTTCATGCGCTAATTCGTGCCAATAATCCCCCATCTCCGTCAATGTCTGAGGGCTGCTATCTGAAAAAAACTGAAAAACCGGTTTCCCATCTATACGCAAATATCTCTCATCCTTGAAAAATGGAAGCAAATATTCAAAGTGTGCTTTCCATTCCTTTTTGCCGCCATATTCACATTCCAAAAGCATAGGTGAAGTATTTTCCGCATTTCCTTTATCAAAATTGGGCGCCCATGGATTCCCGGCTATATTACTCCACGATCTAATCCATGAATTATTGTCCCATGAGAAAAAATATGAAATCCTTATTTCCGAATGGCGCAGCAAATTTTCTGCTGGAGTTTCCAGTACCTTATGCCCATCCTTAAACCAATAATGATATATGCAAAATCCGTCCACACCATACTGTTTCGCTAATTCCGCCTGCCATTCCAGAACCTTCCAGTCTGACAGATCATAATAATTATCCCCTAAAGGCCTTCGCGGCTGGTTATGATTCTCAAACTGAGGCGTGCTTTTTCTGACGCCTACCCAATCAGTAAAGCCCTCTCCCCAGAATTCATTATTCTCCTTTATCACATGATATTGCGGAAGATACGCCGCAAATATTTTTGTTTTCAACAACTTTATTTTACCTCCATAACGCCACAAAACTTTATAACAAAATTCATCAGCCAAAAACTATCTGTTTTCAGCAAAAGGGCAGCTGCTCTCTTTTTCATTTGGAATGTACTGCTGTTAACATTTCTCAGGATGTCCTTAAGCGCCATATCCTCTGCCCATGTATCATAATCCTGCTTTCTTTCCTTATACGATTTGGAATTATTTTTATGGCAAAAGCACCTGAGCAACAGATTGATTGTACACACAATAATTCTATCATTCAGCAGTTCCCTGGCATAATCAGCATTCTCTATTTCCTGAGCAATCTTGTCCATCCGGTTAATCAAATCCTTCATTTCCTTCACATAGTTTGCTCTGAAACTATTCGTGATTGAATTAGGGTTATACCGGTATCTATACAATTCTGCATCCACAAAAACAATCCTGCCGGCTTTATGATACACAGCTGCCGCAAATGGGATATCCTCATGTACTTTTACCTCTTCAAAAAAAAACAAGTCATTTCTCTTTAAAAAATCCATATTATAAAGCTTCGTCCATGCCGGAACCTTACCCTCATGCAAATCGTTAAACTCTTCCCGCATTGGGTCAAAGGCATCATGAAACAATGCGCCTATATCCTTTAAAGTTAAAACCGTCCGCCCTATGTCCTCGGTTCCTTTACGGAACGGACTGTATTCTCTGCATTTTTCCAGTTTAAACAAAACCATATCCACAGCTTCGCTGCGTCCTGCCTCATCAACTAATATCTCTATTGCGTTCTCTGCAATCCAGTCATCCGAATCCACAAACAGAATCCACTGACCCTTTGCTATTTTCAGGCCGGAATTTCTAGCCCCCGGGAGACCCTTATTCTTTTGATGAATCACAGTAATCCGGCTATCCTCCTCCGCCAGGTTATCGCATATGCCAGGACAGTTATCCGTACTTCCGTCATCTACCAGAATAATTTCAATATTGCTGTATGTTTGATGACTTATGCTTTGTACGCATTCACACATAAATTTTTCTACATTGTAAATTGGAACGACAACACTGACCAAATCGTTATTCACATCTATCACCTTGCTTATAATAGCGCAAACTATCTATTCCTTCATTAACGCTTTTATTGTTTCTTCCATTCTCTCCCATGAAAATCTAAAAGCTTCCTCTTTGATATATTTTTCAAATTCATCTGCCCTGTTATTTTCATAAAAATCAATTACTGCCTCTGCTATTTTCGGGGGATTCTGCGATTCCACGATATATCCTGTTTTCCGATTCTGTACCACATCCGGCAAACCGCCCACATTTGTTGCAAGGACAGTCTTATTGAAGCTGTATGCTACCTGTATCACCCCACTCTGCGTAGCCGATTCATAGGGTAAAACCACCATATCACACGCCGCAAAAAATTTCTCAACCTCCGGTATTGGAATATGCCCCTCGTAAACATCTACACAATCTTCTATGTTCAGAGTCTTAAGCATACCAAAATAATATTTTTTATTTTCTTCTTTGCCAAAATCGCCTGCAATCAACAGCTTAATATCCCCATATTTCTGCCGTATAATGGGCATTGCGTTCAGCAAATGCTTCAGACCCTTATATTCTCTGACCAGACCAAAGAAAAGCAACACCTTTGCGTCCTGGGGCAAACTAAGCAGCGTCCTGCCCTCTTCCTTAGAGATATCCTTTATCTTAAAAAAATTATATGCAGGATGAGGATTTACTTTTATTTTGGTTCCAGGCAGCATTTCCTTCAGAATATCTGCATCTGCATTAGAATGTGCTACCACATACTTTGCGGGGGACAAGGCAAGCCTTGTCAGCCATCTGTCCAGCGGAAACCTCTCATGAGGCAGCGCATTATGGCATATATACATAATTGGTATCTTCTTCAAATTCTTAGCCAAAACCCAATAGCAGGGTGCAAAATATGGGTGGAGCCATTGTAAAATCAACAGTTCCGGTTTCTCCCGCCGTATTCTCCCCGCTACGGATATCCAGTTAAACGGATTGGCAGAATTTAAAATATATTCAACATCATCAATTTTTACGGCATCATCTGCATAGTCTCTCTGCTCTTTCCTATACATAATTTTAGGATATTGCATAGAATATGAATACAAAGTAACTTCGTTGTTCTTACACAACTGTCTATACAATAGCCCAACATAATAAGATAGCCCGGTTTTGTACGGATATACCGGTCCAATTAACATTATTTTGCTCATGACCGCCTCAGCTCCCCAAAAAAGTATTCCTCCAGCATCAGGCACAAACAATGATAAATTGGAAGGTGTAACTCCTGTATCTGAAAAGTCTCCTGCTCGGGTACAATAATAGACACATCCGCAAGTTCCCTCAATCTACCTCCATCTCTGCCAGTAAGCCCAATAACTTTCATTCCCTTTGCCTTTGCCACCACCACCGCATACACTATATTCTCAGAATTACCTGAAGTACTGATTGCCAAGAAGCAGTCACTATCCGTACCATAGCCGTATAAAGCCTGTGCCAGCATACTCTCTCCGTCCACATCATTTATATAAGCGGTGGCAAGTGCCTGCTGTGTATGAAGTGCCAATGCAGGCAATGCTCCCTGCAGGTGTTCTCCCAGATAAGCCCCCGCCTCTCCGTCCACAGCCTTCATTTTCTCCACGAACGAGACCGGTATCTGTCTTTTCAGACAAAATCCCTTCATCAGCTCTCCCACAATGTGATCGGCATCAGCACAGCTTCCTCCATTCCCTGCAACAAGAAGTTTGCCGCCCGCTTCATAGGTCTGCCTCATCAACTCATATGTTTCCAGAATATCTGCATAGCATATCTGCAATTGGGGATATCTTACTATCAAATCTTCTAAATAAGCTTTTGATTTCATAATGCTTCCTCATCCTCCAAAACAGCATCCACACACTCCTTCAAACTGCGGTAACACATAATCCCGGGCACAGTAATCTGCTCGCCGATCCCCACTGCCTTACATCCGGCCGCCATACCGGCCTGCATATCATTGTCGCCGTCCCCAATCATCCAAGATTGCTGCAGGTCAATGTTATACTTTGCTGCCGCTGCAAGCAACATACCCGGCTTCGGCTTTCTGCAGGCACAGTCAATTTTTAATTCCCTGACCTCTCCCTCATAGCCACTGTGTGGGTGATGCGGACAATAGAAAATATCATCCACATAAGCTCCATCCTGCCCGAGCAGAGTCTCCATCTTATTGTGAATCTCTCTCAGCTCACCCACCGTTACTTCTCCTCGAGCCACCACAGGCTGATTCGTAACCACAATGGCCAGATAACCACTGTCGTTAATTCTTCTAATTGCCTCAGACACATCCTCCAACAGTACAAAATCTTCTATTCGATTCAAGAAACCCACATATTTATTGATAGTTCCATCCCTGTCCAAAAAAACGGCTCGCTGTTTCCTTAACAAATTTCTTTGTTCCACCCGGCCTGACTGTAAATCCTTCTGTACCGCCTCATAGCGATCCGGTGTTCCCATATCCTTCACATATTCAGGCGAATCATAGATATAGAGCTGCCCTTCTCCTATCAACCTTCTGAGAATGTCCCTGTCTAAGTCTACCTTCTGCAAGGTATCAAAATAGGCAAAAACCTTAGGCGACAACATATGCAGCCCCGCATTAACCCGGTTGCGATACCAAAGGCGCTCGTCTTCCTTTGTCAGCCACCCGGTCACTCTGCCTTTCTCATCTGCCACAATAAGACCACTGTCATAGGGATGTGAATTGGGATGCGTCAATATTGTGGCAGTACAATGATTCTCGCGATGCCATTTATAAAATTTATCAATATTCACATCACAAATCAAATCTCCATTGATTAAAAGAAAATCCGAGTCAATTCTATCCTTCAGATAATACAATGCACCCGCAGTTCCCAGAGGCTCCTGCTCCACAATATAAGAGATGGATACCCCCCATTTAGCGCCATCGCCAAAATAATCCTGAATAATCTGCCCCAGATGTCCCACAACCAAGATGATATCCGTACAGTCCTGCCGTTGCAGCATCTCCACCGTATATTCCAGAATCGGTTTCCCTGCTATCGGTATCATAGGTTTCGGTACATCAGAATTGACCGTTGCAATTCTTGTCCCCTTGCCTCCGGCCATTATCACTGTTGTCATATGCCGCTTCCTTCTGCCCTGCTATACTCCTCAGGCGTGTAATGTATAATCCTGGTCCCGCCGTCCTCAAATTGAAATGGTACATGTAAAATACCTCGCATTGCTTCCTTCACTTGCTTTTGCTTATCCGGCTCTACATAAAAGACAAAAAAACCGCCGCCGCCGGCTCCCAGAAGTTTTCCCCCCAAAGCGCCAGCCTTCAGCGCTCTCTCATATATAAGATCGATTCCTTCTGTAGATATTCTATCTCCAGTCTGACGTTTTAAATTCCAGGTGTGATTTAATAATCTCCCAAACTCGTCCAATGAACTTTCTTTATTCACAAGCACCTGCTCCGCCTCTGTCACCAGAGACAGCATCTCCAAAAGCTGTGCTGTCTTATCCTTTGCAGAAAGCTGTGTAGATTTCTGAATCTCAGCAGAAAACCTTGTAAATCCAGTAAAAAACATCATTAAATTCTGATTTAACTGTTGCTTGCGTTCCCGGGAAATGATCAATGGAAACACCTCATACCCATCCTCCGAAAATTCAATGCGATTAAATCCACCGTAAGACGCTGCAACCTGATCCTGCCAGCCTCCGGCCTCACCACAAAGTTCCCGCTCAAGATGAATCGCCTCGTCCGCAAGCCTGCGCTTGTCCACATATTTCCCCTTCAAAGCGTAGAATGCATTGAGCATACCCACAGCAAAAGAGCTGCTGGTTCCAAGACCGCTTCTGGCTGGCAAATCAGCCTCATAGGTCAGTCGGATTTCATGCATATCAAGCATTTTCATGGCATTGCGGATAGCCGGATGGCAAATATCCTCTACATCTGTCACACGCTCAATTTTAGAGTAGGAAAGCTCTGTGGAATAATCGAAAAACCGTGGCAAATGTCTCACATTAACATAGCAGTATTTATCAAAGGTAGTAGAGATTACTTTACCACCGTGCTCACAAAAAAAGGACTCTATATCGGTTCCGCCGCCAAAAAAGGACATGCGAAACGGCGTCTGTGAAATAATCATAATGACCTCTCATTCTTCCTTTTCTAATGTTTCCTGAACCGTCTGCTTTTGCTCCAATCCCTTTACCCGGTACTGAATATCCTCCAAAATCTTTCGATTGGCAGCAATAATATCACCCTGCAGTCCTACAATGGCCGTCTGGACGCCTATAATAATCATCATACTCGCCAAAATCAGGGATTGTATATGCCCCGCACTGGCGCCGCTGAAATAAAAATACAAAAATCTGGCTCCAATAGCAGTTCCCGCCAACATAAACAAAATTCCTATGGTCATAAAGAACTTCATGGGTCGATACATCATAAATGCCCGAATAATCGTCACCATGGATTTTTTCACATAGCCAAACATACTGCTAAATAATCGGGATTTTCTCAGTTCAGGATTAGTGTGGATAGGCACCGACATAATGGCCATCCGATTTCTTCCCGCCTGCACAATTGTCTCCAGCGTATAGGTATACTCATTGATGACATTCATGCGCATGGCGGCTTCTCTGCTATATGCCCGAAAACCGCTGGGCGCATCGGGAATCTTAGTATGAGAAGCTTTCTGCACCACCCAGCTTCCCAAATGCTGAAGCTTTTTCTTGAGCGGGGAAAAATGCTCAATCTCGTCAATGGGACGTTCACCAATAACAATATCCGCCCTGCCCTCCAAAATCGGGCGTACAATGGTCTCAATATCTGCACCTGAATACTGATTATCGGCGTCTGTATTTACTATAATATCAGCTCCCAGCTTACAACAGGCGTCTAATCCGGCAATAAAACCCTTCGCCAGTCCCCTATTCCGATTAAAACTGACCACATGGTGAACGCCCCAATTTTTTGCGACCTCCACCGTGTTGTCCTGGCTGCCGTCATTGATGATCAGATACTCAATCGTATCGATTCCGTCAATATGTTTGGGCAAATCGTTCAGTGTGATTTCCAACGTCTCTGCTTCATTATAGCAGGGGATCTGAATAATTAATTTCATAAAGCATTCCTCATACAATCTACCGGATTTCTATTCTGCCATCAATTCTTTAGCCGTAGCTGCCAGCTCCTGATCCGCATGTACTACTACCGCAAACTGATTACTTTTCTTAATACAATAATAGTGTTCATCAAAATCAGTTGTTGCAAGGAAATTTAACCCAACAATGTAAAAGGCATCTTCCTCCGGATTAATCTCATCGGAAGTAATCACCGTAAGCGGTCTCTCCTTTAAAAGAAACTGAAAACTTTCTGACCAATACCGAGATTCCGTGTCTTTGCAATAATAAACATTCTGACTCGCATCATCATCAACGCGCTCAACCCAGTCAACCACATTCCGAATATTAATAATGCGCAGTGACTGCTTGTCTGTCATCGTGCCATAGATATGCCTATATGGAATGCTCACATAAAGAACAATAACAGCCATAACCACAAGCATCGGTTTTACCCAATTGAACTTACTCCAATTTAAGCTCTTCCAAGGTTTCGCCTTAAGTATCATCATGAACAAAACGCTAATTGTAAATCCACACACTGCATACATCAACATACTGCCTGCTGCAGAGCCGCCTTTCTCCAGAAAAAGAGAGGTACAAATACTGTGATAAGCTTGATATTCTGTTACATTCCAGTCATTTAAGGTGTTCTGGCATAACCATCCACAGACCACTGTAATCGGCACATATACTAAAGCCTTGTTTATCCATTTCTCATCCTTCAAAAAACAGACAATACCAACGATAAAATAGATGCCAATCATATATTCATTGTAGCGTCCATAGAGCAGTTGGTCATTCCTGCTGGCGCCTCCCATACAAATAGCCGCCACCATGAAATTCCCCGCGAATGCCAGCAAGAGCCACATATACCAAAGAGGCAGCCCCGCCGTCAATTCTACTAAATCTACATTCTGTACAGCTGTAGCCGTTGATTTATTCTTAGTCTTCCTGGCTCTCTTAGCAGTTGCACGAGGCGGTCTCTTTGCAGCCCAAAACGCTCCCACCTGGTCAAGACAAAATTTTGCATGTCGAAACAGTTCTTCTGCTCCCCACCACGCCATCATAAACGTCGCCACAAACAGATAAAACCATTTGCCCACCATGCTCTTGAGCAGATTGCAGAAGCCTTCCCAAGTCAAAATACCAGCCAGCTTTTCCGTCTGTCCTTCTATATTATTGGCAGCCACACGCAGATTATTGTAATAATAGGTATCAATCAAATCTGTTTTAATCGTATGGTGTCCTACCAGCAGGACAGCCCAAACCACTGCAAAGACTATTATAGCCTTGCGCCTTTTCGGGTCTGCAAAAAAGCACCATATCATGACCATCCCTGTCGCAATCAACACCGCAATCGTTCTTTGATGAACTGCATACAGGACGATTGTCATGACAGCAAGTCCGATATGATTGGCAATGGTCGGTCTCTGAATAACGCGCATACTGAGCCATACAAATACCCAGAACAGAAATACCAACAGGCATTCAGCCCATGTAATATGTGCGGAAAGCGTATTGCTGGGGTAGAGCATGACAACAAAGCAGATAATATCAAGTATTGCCCTGTTCATGTCCGGAAAAAGCTTTCCCGCTACATAACGGGCAATCCAAAAGCTCCCAACCAGCAAAAGACCGTTCACGATAATTCCCGCCTGATACATATCTATCGTAGAGGTAAAGAGCAGACGGATTGGGGTAAGGATTAAAAATCCATAACCATAAGAATAATAGAGAAGTCCACTGGTCACAGAACGCCAGTCCGTTCCCGTCAGATAGGCGCTTGCCGCCCAATAGCCAAATTCGTCATCATACAGGAGCAGCTGGTTAAAGACATCATAGCCCCAGACTGACATGACAAGCAGCGCTATAGACAGAATAACCGGAAGAATCAATTTGCGTATATTTCCGAATTTTTGTATTACAGCATTCATCACTTCTTCACCTTTCGACAGAATACTTATCTATTTTACCACACCTCGGCGCAAATGTCTATTGTTATTGCTTTTTTCCAGCCTTTTTCCAGCTTTACCCAGCCACTGTTCAGCTGCTGTCCGGCCATGCTTTCCTTAAAAAAGAGGGAAGCTCGCGCTCCCCTCTCATTGTAACCACTTACTTATTTTTTACCATCGCCATAGCCATCGCCATAGCCGTCGCCATAACCATCCTTAGAAGGATTGTTTGACTTCGTAACTGTAACAGTGACAGCCTTCTTTGCGCCGCTAAGAGTCTGAACGGTGATTTTGGTCTTTCCGGGGAACAGACCATATACGGTACCGTCCTTATCCACGGAAACGATTCCCTTCTTGCTCACGGTATAGGATACAACCGGATCGTTCTCGTTCGTGCTGACTGCGTTCAGCTCAACCTGAGTGCCCTGCTCCATAGAGAACTTGTTGCTTCTGTATTGCACTGCCACACCATCAAGCATCGGCGTCATATTGACAACAGTCTTGCCATTCAGCACTAAAATCTCGCCCTCAGTCACAACACCGGTATCGGCCGTAGCGGTAACTGTAATAACATCACCTGCAGCAGCATTTGCCGCAACCTCAACTTTACCCTTTGTAGAGCTGAGGACAGTTGCTTTATCATAATCTGTCGAGTACCTAATCGTGCCCTTGGAATCCTTCGGTGTCTTTACTGCCGTAAAGGTTACGCTCTTCTTCTTGCCGGCATTCACCGTAAGAGGATTCTTCTTCATGGTAAGCGCCGTGATGGGCTGCCCTACCTTAATCTTCAGGGACTTGGTAAAAGCCTTTCCTGCAGTCGTAGTAACCGTTGCCTTAAGCGTAGCGCTGCCGGATTTCAAAGCAGTCACAACAGGGTAGGAGTTCTCATTCAGCTCAACGGAGAGTACCTTTGCATTGGAGGATGCCCATGTAACCTGCTCTGCAACATCCTTGAAGTCTGCACCGGTCAGCACTGCCTGATACATTGCAGACTCTCCCACCTGCAAAGTAGTCAATCCTTCAACCTTGGTTATATTACTGATACCGGAGGGATTAACAGTCAGCACGTAGCTTGCGCTCACGCTTCCCGAAGTTGCCGTAACACGAACCTCCTTTGTCTCATCGGCTCTCAGTGACTTTGTCTTGATCGTCACCAGAGCCGTGTCGTTCTTCTTGCCGGACACAGTGGCAACCTTTGCCTTTTTGGAAGCCTCGTCAACAGTCCATTTGATTTTGTCCGTATTCAGCGAAGTCTCGCCGCCTTCGCCGTAACGCACTGCCTTCAGTGTGATCTTCTTCAGGGGATAGGTATCTCCCTCTGTAGCGCCGTTCTCATCCACAACCTCTAATCCCTTCAGCTGGGCTTTTGCGGTCACGGTAACGGATGCGCTCTTTCCGCTGGAAGCCTTTACCGTAACTTTGGATTTACCAACGCCAACCGCTGTAATTGTTGCAGTATATGTGGCAGCGCCCTCTGCTGCCTCATTTGCCTCAACCGTCACGATTGCAGGCTTTGCGGACGTCCAGGTCAATACATCCGTGGTAGGTTCGCCGCTCTTCTTTGTGGTAATCTCCACGCTGACGGTAGCCTCTGCACCTTTGTCAGCCAATTCAGGCTTTTTATCGCTCACAACCTTAATCTTGGTAATCGGATTGCCTTCCGTAATAGCAAACGTCATTGATGCACTGACGCCGCGCTCTGTAGCTGCAGTGATCGTTACCCCTTCCGAACCGGTCACCTTCTTCATGGTCACAACACCCTTGGCATCAACCGTTGCCAGCTTGGTATTGCTGGAAGCCCAATAAATCTCCTCAGTAGCAGTATCGGGATCCTTCCGCAGATACTGAGTCATATCTACCTTATGTTTCAGATAATACTCTTCCTCATAGCCTTCAAACCACATCCGGGTTGCATACTGCTTTACCACAACCTTTACACTTGCGCTCTTGTTGGTTTCTACATACTGGCCATTTCTCTTTTCCCATGCAGTCGCCGTAACAGTTGTGCTGCCGCCTGCCTTTGCGGTAACTTTGGCTATGGTAGTGTCAGTGCCTGTCTGCTCGACAGTTGCTACGGATGTATCATCCGACTCCCACTCCAGCATGTACTCGACCTCTTCGCCGTCTTTATTCTTAACAGCGATGACATTCGCCTCAAGCACCTCGCTCAGGTTGTTCTCCATGTCAAGATTTACGGTGGACTGTCCAGCAATCGTAACAGCAATGACCTGTGAAACGCGCTCGATATCAAGTCCGTCACCGTAGTAACCGTTCTCATCGCCGTCGCCGTACTTGTCTTCATCGCCGTCGCCATACTTGTCTTCTTCGCCGTCGCCGTACTTGTCTTCTTCGCCGTCGCCATACTTGTCGCCGCCGTTCTCATTTCCATCGCCATACTCGGAAGCCTTTGCTGCATTCGCAGACAAATTCGCCGCTACAACGGTGGAAGCAGAAGCAGGAGCGTCAACAGCCAAAACAAAAGCCAGCACGACAGCTAATGTTTTCATCATCTTTTTCATTTCTCTCTCCTCCTAAATCTTTGGTTCTGATATATCCTAAGCCATTGTATTCTTTTCCTTTTCTTTTTGCAAGTCATTCTATTTCAAAAAATAATTTTTTGTCATTATGCTCAAAATCCGGATTTTCGCTTTTCATTTTTCGCTTTTTTGCCTATTAACTTTTCCAGAACCTTCCAACGGGGAGGCCTTTACAGCCTCCCCGTTGGATTTGATACTATTTGATACCAAGTCATTAAATTGCCATGTCCACATTTCCGCCCACGGCTTCCGCCGCCACGGCCTCCACCGGGACGGGCTGTTCCACGCCGGCAAGCTCCAGAGTCACAGCCCCAATCTCGGAATTCTGCATATTGGGCGCGCTGTTTTCCCCGCCTGCAGGGAGCCCCCCTGTCCCCTCCTGCTTTTCTTTCGCGAGTCTGTCAAACAAAGCCTTCAGGTATTTCATGTCCGCTTCCATGATTTCCCGCAGCTCTTCCGAGCGGTGCTTTTTCTTGAGCTGTTCCAAATCCGCCGGCTTCATCTCGTCCATGGCGCCCGCCATCTCACTGGACAGTTCTTCCATGTCCAGCGCTTCCTCCAGCATTTTGGAAGTCTCGTATTGCAGCTCTTTTTGCAGCTCCTCCTGCAGTTCTTTCATGGCTTCCTCCATGATTCGCTGCATCTTACGGCTGAGCTCCTGCTGCATTTTGCGCTGGGCTTCCTGCGAGATTTCGTCCATCGCCTCCCGGGTCTGTCCGTCCGCGTCGGAGAGCGCCGTGAGGTCAAGCACCGACTCCCGCTCCTGCGCTTCCTCCAGCGGAGTCTTCTGCCCGCGCTCCGCGTTTTCCTCCGCCCTCAGATTCTTCACGCGCTTTCTGGCCACACGAACCATGGCCTCCGCGTGCAGGATAGCGCTTGTGATCTCCCCGGTGTCATACTGTGCGGACACCAGCTTCTGGCGCAGAATAGCCACCTTGCTCCGAGCCTTTGTCAGCACCCGCCCGGCGCTTCCGGAGGTCTTGGCCTGCAGGATGCCGCTGGAGACCTGCTTGAAATTGTATTCCAGCTTCCTGGTTTTCTTTTTCTGTTCCTTCTTTTGAGGCTTGGGCGCCGCTTTTCTGTATGTTATCGTACCCACAACGGATCCGTCCGCTCTCTTCAGGGTAATCTGCGTCGCTGCGCTGCCGCCCATTCCAATCTTCATACTCATGTCATCATCCTCCCTGATTCCGACAAAACAGGCATTCCTTCTATATTATACTATTACTCTTCCACATTCTTGGATGCATAGTAGTCGTCAAACAGCTTGTTCGCCGCGGACATGGTGTCCTGGCAGATGCCGGGCAGGCTCCCGCCCCAGGTCTTGGCTGCCATCTTAAAGCCCTTCTCCATGGCTGTCTGCATCTCCTTCATTTTCTCCACATCGTCGCCCGCCAGCGCGCTGGCAAAATCAAAGAGTCGCTGGGAGGTCTGTTTCACACCCCAGTACCCGTCCTCGGCGATATCACTCTGTGCCTGAGCCTTGGTTGCAGCGTCCACCGTGAAATCTCCACCGGCCAGTGTGCGCCAGATAGAGTCGCCGCCCGCATTGGCGTAGGTCTTGGCCTGTTTGTTCAACATGCTGTGGACAAGGCTGACAAGCTGCTGTTGTCTGGACGCCTGATCCGCCTTCAGCTGTTTCACCAGTGCAGCCCGCTCCTCCGAGCTCATCTTATTCACGGAATAAGTCGCCTTTTTGTCCGTGGAGTTGTTTTTCTCATAGAGCACTCCCTGCTCCGCAGCTTTGCCGCTGTCCTTCTTTTCCTCTGTCCGAGCCGCGCCTCCTTTGTCATAATTGTCATAGACGCTTCCCGCCTGTGTGTTGTTTACTGCATTTACACTCATCTTTTCCTTCCTTTCCCCGCATATGCGGATATAATTATACTTAAACTGTGTTATAACAAATATTTCAGGCAAAATTCCATGACGCGATTCTCACGGCAGTCCGCCGCCAGATACCAGATATCCCCGTAATCCGCCAGAGATATCATCCCTGCGTTGCCTCCCCCGCCGCAGCCGGGAAGCTTCATGATCGTACCAAAGGACAAATAGACATACTCCCCGTCAATTCCCTGATCCGCAATCAACTGTCCAAACAGTTCCTCATCGATGACAAGCCGCCCCTCCCGCACCTGCACCGCAGCGCGCAGCGCTTCCGAATCAAAATCCACCAGTTGAAGCTCCTCGTCATAGAGCGCCAGCTCATCCAATACGGTATAAAGAGGATAGGATGTGAGGGCAATTGCCGCTGCCGTCAACACTGCCGCAGCAGCAAAACACAGGCTCTGTCTCCTGTGGCGCCGCAGCAGCTTCTCCGTACATTTTATCTGCGCCATATTCTGCATACGTCTCTTGATACTGTCAAAATCATCCGGGCGGGCAAACGCGGGAAGCCCCCGCAGCCCTGCATCCTCCCGCACAATGTCCAGCATCGCCAGTATCGTCCTGCCATAGCCCGCCGCAGAAACCTTGCTGTATGCCATACACCTCTCGTCGCACACAAGCTCCATCCCCTCCTGATAGCGCGCGGCTCCAAGATAAATAAGCGGATTGATCCACCAATATATTTTCAACAATTGAAATACCGTCAGCCAGAACACATGCCCCGCCCGCAGGTGAATCAGCTCATGGCAGAGCACCAGCTTCCGCCGTCCATGCTTCCATTCCCGCCACACCTGCCCCGGCATCACCACATACGGATGGAAAATCCCGCCCGAAAAGGGGCTGATCCCCTCCTCCGTGATATAGACGCGCACATGGCTCAGATACCATCTCCACAGCCTGAGTCGGTCTCCCGCCGTGACACAGGCGATTCCCTCCTCCACTGCTGCCCAATCCTCCGCGGACGCATATCTGTCGATTACCGGAAGCCCTCCCAGATATCTGCGCATCCGAAAATGTCTCCGCCAGAGTCTTACAAGCAGCACAATGCAGACGGCAAAGTACAGCTTTCCGTGTATGGGCTTCACCGTCTCCTGCAAAAAGACTGTGAACAACACCGTGCCGTGCAGAAAAAACAGTCGGCTCATCCCCATAAACGCCGCGGGAACCGTCAAAAGCAGCAGGTTCAGCCTCCTGACGCTTTTTCTCCGGCATAAGGGCAATACCGCGCACAGGGCAAGCGTTCCCACGAGCATCGTCTTGAGACATTTTATCATTTCATATACGGAAGCAAAATCCCAAAGCGCCAAATATGCCTGCACACCCTCACCTTCCTCCCGCACAGGGGTACTTATTCCGTCTGCTCCTTTTGCTCCATCTCCTCCACCAGATTCCGCAGCTCCTCCAACTGTTCCCCTGATATTCTGGACGAGCGCAGGAAACTGGCAATCGCCAGCGAGACGTCGCCGCCGAAGAAATTTTTCACAAATCGGTCACTTTTGAGCGCAAGGCACTCTTCCCTGGTGCGGAGCGCTCTGTAGTGATAAACCCGCGCATCCTTCTCGTCGATTGTGTACTCCAGCACGCCCTTTGACACCAGACGGTTGATCATAACGCGAATAGTTTTGTCGCTGATACGGACGCTGTCCTTCAGTTCCTTTATCACCTCTGCGGCAGTCATGCTCCTTCCCGCCTTCCAGATAATTTCCATAACCAGCCACTCATTTTCGCTGGGCGTTATCTCTCCCATAAATCCTCCTATGCATGCCTTCATATTGTTTATCGGATTACATCTGTAAATAATTAACTGTTCCGACAAAATAAATTCTTTTAATTTCTTTTATAATCCTGCCTGTTTTATAAAAGCGTCAACATTCTCCGCTCTCGCTGCTATTTTAAGCCAGCTCTGCAACATCGCAGCATCCCGCTGTGCCAGAATCTGTCTCCGGATTTCCTCAGGAACAGGCGCAAGCTCCTCCAAAAAGAGCAGGACGTCTTCCGCCTTCCCTTCTGCCTTCCCTTCTGCCTTCCCCGCAGCCATTCCCACGGTCATCCCTTCCGCAACACCGCGCTCGTATTCCGTCTCCCGAATAGCACGTCGAGTCTCCTCTTCATTGTATTCAAAAATACTCATGGCTCTAACCTCCGCCTTATTAGCCAGTAAAAACTCTTTTAAAATCCCCTGTTCAATACATTCATCCACTGCCCGGTCTACCGCCTCATCGATGGGGAAATGCGTTGCGTATTCTCTGACCTTATCCACATACTGCATATACTCTCTCAATGTTTCGCACTGGGTCTTTAAAGCCTCATTGCACCCCGCATTGATATTGAACACCTGAACTATAAGCTCCAGTTCCGGTGAGCATGTCTGCTCTGACTGCAAGGTCTCCCCTGCCTCTCTATCATTTCTTTGGAAAGCATCTGAGAGCCGCAGAAAAAGCTTCTCCGGGCAGGGTGCAGTCCCATTGTAAAACACCATAAAATGCGGCGCGGGAATCTGAACCAATCTGCCGCCATAGAGATTGTCCATAGCCGTGAGCCTGCCATATTCCGCCGCTACATATTGCAGAAAGCGCAGCGGCATGTTGGGATTCACGGTAGACTGATGCTCAAAAAGATAAAGATTCAAATCAATCAACAGTGCAAGATCATTTTTGACTCCCATGTAGACAGCGCTCTCCAGCGTGACGATTTCCAGCGCTGCCGGGTCATGGTAATCGCTCCCGGTGACCGCATTGTAAAGTCCAAGAAGTCTGATTGGATCCCGAAAAAGCATCCGAAACACCGTGTCCTTGTAACAGGAATTTGCCCTGACCATCCCTGCCGCATAGTGATTCTGCCTGCGTTTTTTCTTCATAAGTACCTCCTTTTTGGGGCAAAAGAAGGAATCTAAAAACAGAAAGCCCCGGGCTAATCCCGCTCCAGCTTCCCATGCCCCGTGCATTTTAATAGTGGGTAAAGCACAGATTTCATTTGAAGTCAGACGGGAGAATTCCCTAAGACATGGCGTCGCCATGGATGAATCAAAAGAATATATGCTTTTAAGGAAAGTATATCAGGATAATATTCACTTGACAAGAAAAATCTTATGCAAAAGTCTCAGACAAAAATCTTATTCAGCTCCTCCAGCACCACCCGCATGTTCTGCGGTCGCTGTCCGGGGGCATCCCTGGTGCATGCCTCAATCAGGGACGCGAGGGCCGCATCCTCCGTTCCGCCCAGCATGTCGGCGAGCACCCTGCCCCAGGCATAGACATCGCTGTATACCCCGCTGTACACTCTGCCCGCCGCCCCCGGAGCCTCGCCGAACTGCTCCGGCGCAGCATACCCTCTGCTGCCGGCTTTTGCCTTACCGACTTCGGACAGCCTGCAGGCGCATCCCAGATCCAGAAGCTTTACGCGCCCGCCGGCGCCCACACGGACATTGCCGGGCTTTAAATCCCGATAGAGGACAGGCTCCTCTCTGTCATGCAGATACAACAGTCCCTCCGCAAGCTGCCTTGCGATATCAACCGCCTGTCGTTTCGCAAGGTGCCCGCGTCTCAGCAGCTCGGTCAAATCCCTGCCGCGCACATATTCCATAAAAAGCGCGGTGGTATACTGCCCCTCCAGCAGGTCCACATAGCGGGCAAACAGTGGGTGCTCCAATGAACTCTGTAACTCGGCTTCCCTTTTTAAGAGTGTCCTTGCACGCCGTCCCTCCGCAAGCTTACAGGCAAAACAGCTTCCTCCATGTCGTTTTCGCACGCGGTACACATGACCGAAAGCTCCGCTGCCCACAAGCGCTGCCTTCTCATAGCCGCCCGCCTCCAGAAGCTCCCGAAATTCCTCATGCTGTTCCCCGTCCGTGACCAGCATGACCACCGCAAAATCAGCCGCTCCACGGCGTTTAGCCTCCCCCGCCGCCTCTGTCAGACGCCTCTCCACCCGGCCTTGTCCTCTGAGCTCCTGCACCGCCAGACATTCCTTTAAAACAGGCTCCGGCAGATATTCAAAAAATGCCGCGCTGCCCAGAAGCACGCCTACTCCGGACTCCAGCACCGCCCGTCTGCAGCACAATTCATCCGACTGCGGTGCAAGGCGCCTCATATGTAGTCTGCCAAAGCAATCGTTGAGCAGCCGTATGTCCGTCGCTCCCCGCCATGCATAAAAGCATTCATTCCCCATCACAAACAGGGCAGCCATGGAAAAAATGCCTTCCGGTTCGCGAGACATCTCATCAGCAGCTCCGAAAATTCCGCTATATTCCGCAAAGTGCCCCGCAAAATCGGCCAGGATTCGCTCCACACACCTTTCCGCATCGCCTCTCTCACAGAGCGGCAGCGCCCGCTCCCAAAACCACCTGCGCCACAAATCCTCCGCGGAGCGCGGCGCGTTCTGCAGCACACAGGCAAAGACAAGAGGGAGTTTCCCCTTTTTCCGTGTTATTTTTTCTAAAATTAACAGGGCGCCCGAACCGGAGGGCTCGCATTTCTGCCCGCTCTCCGATTGAAAGCACCCCGTCTCCAAAGTAATATCCGCCATATACCTCCTCCGGCTCAGATGCCGAACAGATTTGCCAAATCATTAAAGAATATCAGCACCATCAGGATCATGAAAAACATAAATCCGATAAAGTGTACCATCCCCTCCTTCTCCGGGGGAACGGGTTTGCCGCGGATGACCTCCACCAGCAGAAATACCAGTCTGCCGCCGTCCAGCGCAGGAATGGGCAAAAGGTTCAGGATTCCCAGATTCACCGTCAGCATCAGGGTAATATTCATCATGTTCACCAGAACATCCCTCCAGCCGTAGGCTCTTGCCTGTTCATAGGTCTTTCCCACCACATTGGCGATGCCCACAGGTCCTGCCACATCTTTGCGGCTGACCTGACCCGTAACCAGCATTTTCAGGCTCTTGTAGGTGTTCTTCACATTATAGCGCATCTCATACCAGGCGTACTTCAGCGCGTCCCTGTCCTTCAGCTCCACAAAATCCGCATTGGAGAAGCCCAGCAGATATCTGCCGCTCTCCTTGCTGTATTTGGGAATAATGATCGTGCTATAGCGCTCGCCGTCCCGCTCGTAGACCAGTTCCACATCCCCGCCCCGGTACAGTGCATTAAACAGCAGGATCTCTTCATATAGATAAACCCGCTCCCCGTTCAGTGAGATAATCCGATCTCCGTCTTCGAGTCCCGCTTCCATGGCAGCGCCGTCCGGGAGCACCTCCGTTGCCACCGGGTCGCGGATTACAATCATATTGACCATGACCAGTGCAATGATGAAGCCCAGGATAAAATTAAAAATCGGCCCCGCCGCCACCGTGGATATCCGCTTCCATACATTGGCGTTGGGGAAAGCTCCGGGGCTCGTCTCGCCCTCCTTGAGGTTCAACCCGTCCTCGCCCTCAAACATGCAGGCACCGCCGATGGGCAAAAGCTTTAATGAATATTTCGTGTTACCCTTTTGGAACGCAAGCAGTGTGGGTCCCATGCCGATGGAAAATTCCACCACATGAATCCCTCCCGCCTTGGCCAGAAGAAAATGTCCCAGCTCATGGGAGATGACCACTATCCCAAAAATGATGATAAACAGAATGATTGTCTCTATTCTCATATGTCAGTCCTTTTGCCTATATTTCACTGATATTTTCAGCCTGCCGCGCTCTCCATACCGTCACCGATATTTTGCCGCGATAATGTCACAGGCCTCCTGCTGCGCACCGAGGATTTCCTCCACTGTGGGATTGTCAATCACATGATGTCTGTCCATGCATTCGGCAATGCAGTCCGTAATCTCCAGATAGGAAATTTTCCCGTCCAGAAACAGCCCCACCGCCCTCTCGTTGGCGGCATTATAAATCGTGGGCATACTGCCTCCGGCTTCTGCCGCCTCATAGGCAAGCTTAAGCCCCACGAAGGCATCTGTGTCCGGCTTCTCAAAAGTCATCTGACCCAGCTCATAAAAATCCACCCGCGCGCCCTGCATGGGGCGTCTGTCGGGATAATACAGAGCGTATTGGATGGGCAGCTTCATATCCGGCGCACCGAGCTGCGCCATGATGGCGCCGTCCGCAAACTGCACCGCCGAATGGATAATGCTCTGCGGATGCACCACCACCTGAATGCGGTCCAAATCCACGCCAAACAGCCACTTGGCCTCCATCACTTCCAGCCCTTTGTTCACCAGCGTCGAAGAATCAATCGTAATCTTCCGCCCCATGGACCAATTGGGATGCTTTAAGGCGTCCTCCGGCTGCACCCCCACAAGCTCCTCTCTGGTACGCCCCCGGAAAGGTCCGCCCGAAGCGGTGAGCAGAATCTTCTCCACCCGATTTACAGGCTCGCCGTGCAGGGACTGGAAAATGGCGCTGTGCTCACTGTCCACCGGCAGGATGGACACGCCGCAGCGCTCCGCCGCAGGCATGATGATATGCCCCGCGCACACCAGCGTCTCCTTGTTGGCAAGAGCGATATCCTTGCCCGCCTCAATGGCCGCAATTGTCGGTCTGATACCAATCATTCCCACAATTGCGGTCACCAATACCTCCACAGCCTCCAAAACGGCAATCTCCAGAAGTCCCTCCATCCCGGAGACGATTTTCACGGGCATATCCGCAACGCGCGTGCGCAAGTCCTCCGCAGCCTCTCTGCTCCACATGCCCGCCACGCATGGCTCAAACTCCCTGATCTGCTCCTCCATGCGCTCCACATTGCTGCCTGCTGCCAGCGCAAGCACCTGCAAATCCTTATTGCTCCGCACGATCTCCAGTGTCTGGACACCGATGGAGCCCGTGGAACCTAAAATTGCAATCTTTTTTGTCCCGTCCGACATTTCAATTCCTCGCTAAAGTACATTACAAAATCCCGACTAAAGTATCATCAGAAGCGCCAGAAAATAAACCATGGGCGCTGTCACCGTCATGCTGTCAAAGCGATCCATGACTCCCCCGTGACCGGGAATCAGTTTGCCGTAATCCTTGATATCATGATTCCTCTTGATGGCGGAGGCCGCCAGGTCTCCCACCATGCTCATCACCGCCCCCACCGCACAGACGAAGGCTATCGCCCACGCCACATGCTGTCCGGGCAGAACAGTCTCCACCAGCACCTGTCCATAGATACCGCCGATGAGCGCCGCGCCCAGCACTCCCCCGATACAGCCCTCCAGTGATTTCTTGGGACTGAGCAGCGGGAAAATCTTCTTTTTGCCAATCAGCTTTCCCACCACATAGGCGCAGGTATCACAGCCCCAGGAGCTGATGAGGATCAGCCACACCAGATAGAGCCCCTGCGGACACATGCGGGTGAGATACACAAACGAGAGCATAAGCGGAGCGTAAACAAACGAGAAGACCGCCGCCTCCACCTGTGCCGCCCGGTACCTGGGAAATGTCACCACATACACCAGCATCTCCACCATAAACACCGCTACGATACACATGAGCAGCAGCACCTTATCCTCAGAGAAATAAACCGTGGCATAATAAGCCGTCACACCTGAAAATCCGATGATTTCCAGAGCATTCGGCCTCTTTTCATCCGTGGCGCAGCCGAGAGCCTTCGTCAACTCCCTGTATGCCGCCATGGAACACAGATACAAAATCAAAAGCAGGGGCCATTCTCCAATGCTCATGGCCAGAACCGCTGTCACAAGCAGAACTGCCCCGCTGGCTAATCTGGTCCAAAACATCCTCTACTCCTCCTTCAAGCCGCCATACTTTCTGTCTCTATGATTATATGCTTCCACGGCTTTGAGCAATTCTTCTTTTGTGAAATCCGGCCACGCCACGGGAGTGACATAGAACTCCGTATAGGCTAACTGCCATAACAAAAAGTTGGAAACCCGCATCTCACCGCAGGTCCGGATCAGGAGGTCGGGGTCGGGGATTCCCGCCGTATCCAGGCATGAGCTGAGATACTCTTCCGTCACGTCCTCCGGCAAAAGCTCTCCGGCTGCCGCCCGCTTTACCAGCCCGCGGACTGCTCTGGTCATCTCATCCCTGCCGCCATAATTGATAGCCACCTGAAAATGCAGCCCGTCATTGTCCTTTGTGGCCTCCTCCAGCTCGGCTATCCTGACGCGCAGATCCTCGTCCAGCCTTGAAACATCTCCGATGACCCGCACGCACATGCGGTTCTTCTCCGCCGTTTTCAGACAGGTCTTCATATAATTGCGCAGAAGCTTCATCAGCGCGTCCACCTCATCCTGCGGTCTGCTCCAGTTCTCCGTGGAAAAGGCATAAACCGTCAGGTACTGAATGCCCATCTTATAGGCCTCCTCGCAGATGACCTCCACGGTCTTGGCCCCCTCCGCATGTCCGTAATTGCGGGGCATTTTCCGGGCTTTTGCCCATCGCCCGTTGCCGTCCAGAATGATTGCCACATGCCGCGGCATCACCATATGTTCGTCCATAATATACCTCTCGTCCCATAAAGCGATACAGGGCGGAGGAGTAATCCCCTCCGCCCCTGCTGCTTTCAGCTATACCGTCATAATTTCCCTGGATTTCGCCTCCATCATCCCGTCGATATCCTTCACATACTTATCGGTAAGCTTCTGGAGCTGCTCCTCCAGCTGCTTGATCTCATCCTCGGAAATCTCGGTCTTTGCCAGCTTTTTAAACGCGTCATTGCCGTCGCGCCGGATATTGCGCACCGCCACCTTTGCGTCCTCGGCTTTCTTCTTCACGTCCTTTGCCAAATCCTTTCTGCGCTCCTCCGTGAGCTCAGGAAACACCAGCCGGATCACGCTGCCGTCATTGGAGGGGTTGATTCCGAGGTCAGAGGTCTGAATCGCCTTCTCAATCTGCTTGATCATCGTCTTTTCCCACGGCGCAATCTGGATGACGCGCGCCTCGGGAACCGTCACATTGCCCACCTGCTGAATGGGAGTGGGCGTGCCGTAATAGTCAACGCGGATTTTATCCAACACATGGGGATTGGCACGTCCCGCGCGGATTCCCGCATAGTCCTGCTCCAGAAAGTCCATTGCCTTCTTCATCTTATCGTCATACTGCTGTAATCTTGCGTCCATAGCTCCTCCTTTATACAGTCACCTTCGTCCCGCTGAACCTGCCCTTCACCGTATTGATAATGCTGTTTTCCTCGTTCAGTCCAAACACCCACATGGGCATTTTATTGTCCCGCGCCATGATGGAAGCAGTCATATCCACCACCTGGAGATTTTTGGCAATGACCTCGTCAATGCTCACCTCCGCGTACTTTTTCGCACCGGGCTCCTTAGCCGGGTCTGCGTCGTACACACCGTCGATGGACTTGGCGAGCAGGATCACGTCCGCATCCACCTCCACCGCTCTGAGCACCACGCCTGTATCCGTAGAGAAATAGGGATGTCCCGTTCCCCCCGCAAAAAACACCACTCTGCCCCCGGCAAAATCCTCATTTGCCCTGTCCTTGGAGAAGAGCGTCGTAAAAGAACCGCATTCGAAGGGGGTGAGGATATCCGTCTCCATCCCCACCGAGCGGAAAATCTCCGACACATAGATACAGTTCATCACCGTGGCCAGCATACCGATCTGATCCGCCTTGGTGCGGTCGATATTTTCGCTGGATCTCCCCCGCCAGAAATTTCCGCCGCCGATGACGATCCCCATCTGAATACCGTCATCCACCAGCTCCCTGACCTGCACGGCAACCTTTCTCACCGTCTCCTCGTCAAAGCCGGTTCTCTTGTCTCCCGCGAGCGCCTCGCCGGAGAGCTTCAATAAAATTCTACGCATGATTTTTCTCCGATGCCTTACCTGCCTTCTTGCCTGCCTTAGTCTCAGGCTTGTATTCGTCAAAGAAGCTGGTCGGGCTCACATCTGCATAGCACTGCGAGCACATACCCTCGATCACCGCACCATTGTTGATCTGTACGGACTTGGACTTGATATTTCCCATCACGATTGCGGAGGAATCCAGAATAACAGGTCCCTTCACATCAATGTCGCCCTTCACGGCGCCCGCTATCGCTGCGCTCGTCGCCGTAATGTTTCCGATAATTACGGAACTGTCGCCAATCTTCACAGCGCCCTCGCTGACAATGTCGCCATTGATCTTGGCGCCCTCGGCATAAATCTCTGCGGCTTTGGAATTTCCATCGATATGACCGGTGATATTCAGCTTGCCCAGAATATCGATATTGCCCTCCACCGTGCCGATGATGTCCGCAGAACCCTCCGACATAATGTCACCCCGAATATACATTCCCTGCGTGATGACAGCCGTCTCATCTGAAACCTGTTTGTTTGCGTAATTGTCCATCTTTTCCTCTGCTCCTTTGCTCTCTTCTCTTTCTGCTTCGGCTGTTTCCTCCACAGCCTGTTTTGCCGTTTCCTCTGCGACAGTCTCCTGCGCTGCCGATTCATCCGGCACGCTCTCCGCTGTCTGTGCTGCCAGCTCACTCTCCGCTTCCAGCTGCGCTGTCAGTTCATCCACCCCGGCCTCTGCTGCCAACTGCTCTGCTGCCGCATTCAGCTCTGCCGCCTCCTGCTCAGGCATGGCGTCCAGCGCTGCCAGCACATCCTCCAGAGCAGCCTCCGCCTCATCCGTCTCCGCGGGCTTTTCCTCCCTGGCAGCCTCTGCTTCCTCTGCCATTTCAGTCTCTGCCACTGCGGCCTCCGGTGCTTCCTCTGATGCCTCTGTTGAAGCCTCCTTCGAAGCCTCTGTTGATGTCTCGCTTGAAACGTCTGCTGATGCTTCTCCCTGCGTCTCTTTCGACGCCTCCACAGCCTCTGTTTCTGATGAGCCCGCAGCTTCTGCAGAAGCCGCGCCCTCCGAGACCTGTACCTCGTCAATATTTTTCAACATCTCCTCCAGGGAGACTTCCGCCGCCTGTCCGGATGCTCCGGACTGCTCTGCGTTTTCGAGGTCTTCCGCCGGCATCAATTCATTGACCGCCTGCGACAAATCTTCCTTTAATTCTGAAAAAAATCCCATTTTATTCGTACCTCCGTTGTCCGCTCTTCGCTAATGTATATGTTGTACCGGCTGAGTATCGTCGGTAATGGGCAAAATCACTGTGTCCTCCATCGCCTGGATTTTCTCGATGATCTGTGGCAGCGCCTCCACAGTCGTGCGCTTATCGGCGGAATCATGCATCAGAATTACCGCGGTGTTCCACTCCTTCAGATCCGATGTGCTGTTGCGCACCAGCGTATCTACGCTCAACAGCTCACCGCCCCCGTCCCCCGAGGAAATGTTCCAGTCGTAAAACACCATGTCCTGCTCCTCCAGATAATCCGCAAGCTCCTGCATGTCCACCCTGCTCACGGTATTGGAGCTGCCGCCGGGAAATCGGTAGAACCGGCAGGTCTGCCCCGTCAGCTCCTCCAGATAATCTCGCTGCCTCTCAAAATCCGCGATAAAATTCTCCCTGGAAGCATACAATTCGGAATATTTGTGGCTGTAAGAATGCATACCCAAGGTATGTCCTGCCTCCACAATCTTAAGGATAGCCTCCTTTGAATGCTCATCCTCTTTTCCCACCACAAAAAAGGTGCCCTTGACATCGTATTCTTCCAATATTTCCAGAATTTCATCCGTATAAATGCTGGGGCCGTCGTCAAAAGTCAGATACACCTTGCGGCGAAGCTCTTCCGGTTCTGCAGCGTCCTCCGGGGGGACTTTGGCGTTCGCATCGGAGACATCTCTCTGCGGGGCATCACCCTGACCAATGCCGGCCGTCAATTCAGAAAAACTCTCCGTATTATCAACCGAAAGCGCCTGCTGTCTCTCCGACTCCTCCAGTGCCGTCAGCCGCTGCGCGAGTCCGTCTATCCTGCGGTTCAGGCTCTGAACCTGAAACATCAACACCACACAGCATACGATCGGCATACAGATGAGGACAAGTAAAGTAATGATAATCAAATGCTTCAATCGCCGGACACGTCTTTGTCTGGCCAAAGCTCCCATCTTCCTGCCTTCCGACATGTTGGCACGCTCCTCCAATCACAGCTTATTACGTTCCCCGATTTGACACTTCTGTAACAGTATAGCATATTCTGCTTTTGGGGGAAAGTAAAAAAAATAAGAAAAATGATAAAAAAGTTAAAATTGCATATTTAGACAACTTATACTATAATAACTCAGAGATAATTTATACGGAAAGGACAGGGGGCAGCCCGCCTCCCTACGGTGAATACAATGAGCTTTGAATTTATCAAAAAACTTCCCACTCCCGCGGAAATCCGCGAGGAATACGCACTTCCTGCAGAACTGGTCAAAATAAAGGAACAGCGCGACGCCGAAATCCGGGACGTCATCACTGGAAAAAGCAATAAATTTCTGGTTATCATCGGTCCCTGTTCCGCGGACAACGAGGACTCCGTGTGCGACTACGTCAACCGTCTTGCCAAAATCAATGATAAGGTGAGCGACAAGCTGGTTCTGATTCCGAGAATCTACACCAATAAGCCGCGCACCACCGGGGAAGGCTACAAGGGTATGGTGCACCAGCCCGATCCCGAGCAGAAGCCCGACTTTCTCGCCGGGCTGATCGCCATCCGCAAAATGCACATACGCGCTCTTCAGGAGACCGGTCTGTCCGCTGCCGACGAGATGCTCTATCCCGAAAACTGGAGATACCTGTCCGATATCCTGTCCTATGTGGCTATCGGAGCCCGCTCTGTGGAGGATCAGCAACATCGTCTCACCGTCAGCGGCTTTGACGTGCCCGCCGGCATGAAAAATCCCACCAGCGGAGATTTTTCCGTCATGCTCAACGCGGTGTACGCGGCGCAGCATCCGCATTCCTTTATTTACAGGGGCTGGGAGGTAAACACCACCGGCAACGATATGGCGCATACCGTTCTGCGGGGCGCAACCAACAAGCACGGTCAGAACACTCCCAACTACCATTATGAGGATTTAAACCGCCTGTTGGAGATGTACGATGCCATGGATTTAAAAAATCCCGCCTGCGTCATCGACACCAATCATTCCAATTCCAACAAGCAGTTTGAGCAGCAGGTGCGCATCGCCAAGGAAATCATGCACAATCGCAAGCTGAATCCCGACATCCACAGTCTGGTGAAGGGACTGATGATCGAGAGCTATATCGAGGAGGGCTGCCAGAAGGTAGGCGGCGGTATCTATGGAAAATCCATCACCGACCCTTGTCTGGGCTGGGAAGCCTCCGAAAAGCTCATATACGACCTGGCAGAATACGATTAAAGCGTCTTTAAAAAGCCCCTCAGGATTGCGGGATTTACAAAGCTTTCCAGGGCGCAGCCCGCAAGCATGACCGCAAACAAAATCAAAAGAGACAATACCCGTCTGGAGAAGGCGGGTATTTTTGCGCTGCCCTCCTGATAATGTTCCTTTCCGTAATATTCTTTTCCATAATATTCTTTCCCATAATGCCCTTTTCCATAAATCATGCGGCAGGTTTTTTCACACCACAAAAGCAGTCCGTAGAGTGCGGGGGCATAGAGCAGATATTGCGGCAGTGTCCCCGCCAGAGCCAGAAGAATCCCCCGCAGTCCATAGCGCAGCACTCCCGCCGCCAGAAAGGCTCCCGTCGAAAAGCCGTACCACCCCGCGGCAGCCACACAGGCCGCCATCCCCAGATAAGTGGTGGCAGCCAGAGCCAGCACCACAAATTCTATCATGCGCTCCCGCAGCACAAACGCAAAAAGAACACTGCTGTCCGAGGCTGTGGAGGACATTTCTCTCAAAGTCTCCTCCTCCAGCAGCCCTGTGCCGTCCAGCAAAATGTTCTTTCCAAAATTCATCATAAGAATTCCCGCCAAAAGTCCCACCAGAAAAATATAGCCAAAAGGAAATCGTCCCCGCATCGTCCCACCTGCCTTAACTCTTTCAATATATGCGGGCGGGCGCTGCGTGATGTCTCCTAATCCTCCTGACCGTACTTTGCCGCGTAAGTCAATATGCCGCAGATGGTTTTTGAATCCTGAAGCTTCCCCTCAAAAATCATCTGCATCAGCTCCTCCAGAGGCCATGCCTCCACATTCAGATACTCATCCTCGTCCAAATGCTGCGTGCCGGGCTGCAGATCTCTCGCCAGATAAATATCAATCTTCTCATTGCAGAAGGCCACCGTGGTATAGATAGAATTTAACAGCTCCAAATCCGAGCTGACATAGCCGGTCTCCTCCTCCAATTCCCTCGCTGCCGCCTGAATGGTGGGCTCCTCCCTGCCGTTTAAGCCGCCGGCGGGAAGCTCCAGAGTCTCCCTCTCCAAGGCGTTGCGATACTGACGCACCATCAGAATCCTGCCGTCACCCCGCACAGCCACCACCGCCGCGGCTCCCTTATGGTCAATCAAATCCCACTTTGCCACATTGCCATTGGGTATCTGCATGGTATCCTGATAATAGTCGATAATTGCCCCCTTTGCAACCAGAGTGCGCTCAAGCCGCTTATATCCTTCCATTTTTCCTCCCTTCTGCAAACTCGTTCTTATTCTGAATCTTCTTATTCTGAATCTTCCTATTTCAAATCCCCATACTCCGGAACTGCTCCTCTATGCCTCCAGTAGCTTCTCTACACTGACCAGCTTCACACATAGCACAAACAAATCTGTTGCCAGCGCCAGTTCCTCCGGAGTAGGAAACGTAGGCGCAATGCGGATATTGCTGTCCGCCGGATCCACGCCATAGGGGAAAGTCGCCCCCGCGCCGGTAAGCACCACGCCCGCCTCCTTACACTTTGCCACAATCCGCTTTGCGCAGCCCTCCATGGCGTCAAAAGAGATAAAATATCCGCCATCCGGTCTGGTCCAGGTTCCGATGCCCACGCCGTCAAGCTCTCTGTCAAGCACCTCCAGAACCGCCTCGAACTTGGGGCGTATCAGAGCCGCATGTCTTCTCATATGTGCCCTCAGACCCTCCAGATTTTTAAAATAACGCGTGTGACGTAATTGATTGATCTTGTCATACCCAATGGTCTGGAGCGTCATCGCAGCCTGGATGTCCTTGAGGTTCGCAGCGGAAGCCGCAACCGCCGCAATGCCGCCGCCCGCAAAAATTACCTTGGAGGTCGAGGCAAACTCATACACCATATCAGGATTTCCCGCCTTCTCGCAGGCGCTCAGAATATCCGCCAGCGCATTGTCCCTGTCATCATACAGATCGTGGATCACATAGGCATTATCCCAGAAAATCCGGAAATCCTCCGCAGCCGGCTTCAGATTGGCAAACCGCCTCACCGTATCGTCAGAATAAACATATCCCTGCGGGTTGGAATATTTCGGTACGCACCAGATTCCCTTGACTGCAGCGTCCTCAGCCACCAGCTTCTCCACCATATCCATATCCGGCCCCTGAGGCGTCATTGGAATCGTAATCATCTCTATTCCAAAATGCTGTGTAATCGCAAAATGCCTGTCATATCCGGGAGCCGGACACAAAAATTTCACCTTGTCCAGCCTGCACCACGGAGTGCTGCCCAGAATGCCGTGAGTCATCGCGCGGCTCACCGTATCATACATAATGCTCAGGCTCGCATTGCCGCAGACGATCACCTGCTCCGCCGAAACGCCCATCATCTCCGCCATCAGCCGCCTCGCCTCGGGAATTCCTGTGAGTTCTCCATAATTACGGGTGTCCACGCCAGACTCTGTCATCATATCGGACTTGCTGTTCACCGCCTCCAGAAAGTCCATTCCCAAATCCAACTGGTCAGCCGCCGGCTTGCCTCTGGACATATTCAGATTTAAACCTTTTGCCTTGGCTTCCTCATACTCTGCATTGAGCTGGGACTGCAGCTCCAACAGCTCTTCTCTGCTTAAGTCCTGATAAGCTTTCCTGTTCATAACCGTACTCCTCTCTCATCTCACGAGCTTGCATAATCGTATACAATCATACACACCTGGATAATCATACTATAACAGGCCGCATTATACAAGAGGTTTTTTTGATTTTTGGCAGATTTTAGATAGCAGAAAAAGAGTGCGGATCCATAAATCCACACTCTTTGTTCATTTACTTATTATACTTATGAAATTTTGTCTAATACATCTGTCCTGAACTGTCTATGATTCCGTGCGTTACTTTGCGTAATCGATCACTCTGCTCTCGCGGATCACATTAATCTTGATCTGTCCCGGATATTCCATTTCAGCCTCAATCTGCTTGGAGATATCACGAGCCATCAGCACCATGTCGGCGTCTGTAACCTGCTCGGGCACAACCATAACACGAACTTCACGACCTGCCTGAATAGCAAAAGACTTTTCTACACCTTTGAAATTGTTTGTTATTTCTTCTAACTGTCTCAATCTGCTAGTATAGGTTTCCAATGTTTCCCTTCTAGCTCCCGGTCTTGCAGCAGAGATTGTATCAGCAGCTTGTACAATACATGCAATCAGGGATGTGGCTTCTACGTCGCCATGATGAGATTCCACTGCGTTGATGACCACAGCGTTCTCCTTGTACTTTTTGCAAAGTTCCGCACCAAGCTGTACATGGGAACCTTCCATCTCATGATCCACGGATTTACCGATGTCATGGAGAAGTCCGGCTCTCTTGGCAAGCCGTACATCGAGCCCCATCTCAGCGGCAAGCAGTCCGGAGAGCTGCGCCACCTCTATAGAGTGCTTCAATGCGTTCTGTCCATAGCTGGTTCTGAACTTCATCTTTCCAAGTAATCTTACAAGCTCCGGGTGAATGCCATGCACTCCGACTTCCAGAGTGGCAGCCTCACCTTCCTCCTTAATCATTACTTCAACTTCTCTTTGTGCCTTCTCCACCATCTCCTCAATTCTCGCAGGATGGATCCGGCCATCTACAATTAATTTCTCAAGGGCAATTCTCGCCACCTCGCGGCGGATAGGGTCAAATCCGGAGAGAATCACTGCCTCGGGCGTATCGTCGATAATCAAGTCCACACCCGTCATGGTCTCCAGGGTACGGATATTGCGTCCCTCACGACCAATGATTCTTCCCTTCATCTCATCGCTGGGAAGCTGCACGACAGAAATCGTGGTCTCAGAGACATGGTCTGCAGCACATCTCTGAATCGCGGAGACGACATATTCCTTCGCCTTCTTGTCAGCTTCCTCCTTGGCTCGACTCTCCATTTCTTTGATCATCACAGCCGTTTCATGCTTCACTTCATCTTCAACAATTTTCAATAAGTAGTCTTTTGCCTGTTCAGAGGTTAAACCTGAAATTCGTTCCAGTTCCTGTAATCGTTGCTCATTCAGCTTGGAGACTTCATCCTTCATCTTGTTGAGGGAATCTTCTCTGGCTGCCAAACTCTGCTCACGCCTCTCCAGCGCATCAGCTTTCTTATCGATGTTTGACTCTTTCTGCTGTACTCTGCGCTCATCCCGCTGTACCTCAGACCTGCGTTCCTTAATCTCCTTGTCGAGCTCATTCTTTGTGCGAATAGTCTCTTCCTTGATCTCAAGCAGTGATTCACGCTTCTTGGTCTCTGCGGTCTTGAGTGCATCATCGATAATCTCTCTCGCCTTCTCCTCTGCGTTACCAATCGTGTTGGCTGCGGATTTCTTCATGTGGGAAACCGTAGCCCTGTAGGTAACGAAAGCGGCGACAAGGATGCAAACCAATGCAACTGCAACGATGATAAGTATCTCTTGCAGCGTCATTACAGGAGCACCTCCTTTATTTAATTTTCATTGTACGATTTGCCTGTAAAACAGGTTCGATAAACAATCAAACAAGCAATCACAACAGTTAAATTTTAAACTGAAATAACTGCAATGTCAAGTAGAAGTGCTCACCAATAAAAAATAAAATAAAAATAAGTTCAGAATTCCCGTAATATCCTGCGGACACTCTCGCCGGAGAATCCTTTTCGCAAAAGGAATGCCGCATGTTTCTGCCGCTCTGCATAGTCTGCGGTATCAGGGTCATAATTGCGCTTTTCCAGAAGTCTGCGCATCATGCTCTGCTCGTCCTGAGAGCCACCCTGCTCTTCCCATGCGTCCCATGCCTCCCGGAGCGTCTCGTCAGAAATCCCCCTGCCCAGCAGATCCTGCTCAATGCGTCTGCGGCTGCGGCTGTTCTCATGGCAGAAGATATACTGCACGGCATAGCGCAGATCGTCCGTATAGTGGAAGGAGGCGACATACTTTAACGCCTCCTCTATAATCTGTTCGGGATAAGAGCCCTGCCTGAGCTTATCGCACAGCTGCGCCGTCGTGTACTCCCGATCCTTCAAAAGGTTCATAGCCCGCAATTTTGCACGTCTGGGCAAAATCTCCTCCATAATGACATGATAGGATTCTTCCGACAGCTCCTCCCCTTCCGCTACATGGCAGCTGCGAAGCTCTCCCTTATATAAGACAAAGGCCGGCACACCGTCAAGCCAGACTCTGCTCCGCGCCTTTGTCAATTCCTCGATCTGTGTGACCTGCATTATGCCTCATCCTGTCCCTTTTTAGATCCGCGTGCTCCTGCAGCATCCTTTGCCGCGCCCGCGCTCTTTGTGCTTCCCCCATCCTTTGCGGAGTCCGCATTCTCTGCATTTGCTGCATTATCTGCGTTTGCTGCCGCGCCGGTATCCGCCGCGCCGTCCAGACCATAGTGAGCCCGTACCCTGGCCGCAACCTCCTCGCAGACTGCCGGATTATCCTTCAGATATTGCTTCGCATTCTCACGCCCCTGACCGATCTTGTTGCCCCCGTAGGCATACCATGCCCCGGATTTCACAATCACGTCGATATTGGCCGCCAAATCCAGAATATCTCCCACCATGGAGATGCCCTCGCCAAACATGATATCAAACTCCGCTTCCTTAAAGGGCGGCGCAATCTTATTCTTTACCACCTTCACCCGGGTGCGGTTTCCGATGACTTCGCCACCCTGCTTCAGCGATTCTATCTTGCGCACGTCCAGACGGACAGATGAATAGAACTTCAGCGCACGGCCGCCGGTGGTAGTCTCCGGGTTGCCAAACATAATTCCAATCTTCTCGCGAAGCTGATTGATGAACACTACCGTACAGTTAGACTTGCTGATGATGGCAGTGAGCTTGCGCAGCGCCTGGGACATCAGTCGGGCCTGCAGTCCCACATGGCTGTCCCCCATGTCACCGTCAATCTCCGCCTTGGGCACCAATGCCGCCACAGAGTCCACCACCACAATGTCGATTGCGCCGGAGCGCACCATCGTCTCCGCAATCTCCATAGCCTGCTCGCCATTGTCCGGCTGTGAGATATAAAGATTGTCGATATCCACGCCGATATTCCGCGCATATACCGGATCCAGCGCATGCTCTGCGTCAATAAATCCTGCAATGCCACCTCGCTTCTGCACCTCGGCAATCATATGTAATGTGACCGTAGTCTTACCGCTGGACTCCGGCCCGTATATCTCCACAATCCTCCCCTTGGGAATACCGCCCAGCCCCAGCGCAATGTCAAGACTCAGGGAGCCTGTGGGGATCGTCTCCACATTCATCTGCGCCGAGGGGTCGCCCAGCTTCATCACAGTTCCTTTGCCATACTGCTTCTCCAACTGGCTGATGGCCGCGTCCAGTGCTTTCAGTTTCTCTTCTCTTTCCATATTCCTAATCTCCTTCTCGCAAGGAACAAATGTTCTCTTTCTGCTATTATACAGAATAAAACATTTGTTCGGTTTTGTCAACTGCAATTTTCTAATCATAGAAACATAATCAAATCCTTTGTCGGACTGATAATAGGATAGCACTTTATATGTCCATTAAAACTCCCTCAATGGCATCCCTCCCGTATTTTATTTTCATCCAATCCTTTAATCTGAAACTTATGGCGAAATGCCGGAACAAAAGACAAATATTAAAAAATGTAAAAACAGAAGTATCAGATAATCTAAATGTAGCACAAAAAAACGCTCCTGACAAGCTATAATAAATCAAAATTTGAGTATCCGGCAGACCAGAAGAGATAAAAGACATCAAAAAAGCAACCGCCCCGACCAAAGTTAGGTTGCTTTTTAGTCAACATTTACTTCTTCCCAAAGGTCATGTCGCTGATATATTCCAGAATGCAGCTCCTCATCAGTGTCAGAGCCGCCGACACGGCGCTCTCCCGCACCTTGGCGCGGCTGCCGCTGAAATGATACTCTTTTACAGTCACCTTTCCCTTTACATCGCATGCGATATAGACCAGACCCACGGGCTTTTCCCTGGTGCCGCCGTCAGGGCCGGCGATTCCGGTGACCGACACGGTCACGTCACATTTGCTGAGCGCCGCAGCACCCTTTGCCATCTCCTCCGCCGTCCGGGCGCTGACTGCTCCATGCTTTTGCAGTGTGGATTTCTTCACGTTCAGAAGCCTGCGCTTGGCCTTATTGGAATAAGTTACCAGGCCGGAGCGGAATACCTCCGAGGAGCCGGGCACATTGACCAGCCTCGCAGACAGAAGCCCGCCCGTACAGGATTCCGCACAGGTAAGCGTCAGCTTATTGGCCAGCAGAAGCTCCTCCACCGCCTTCTCCAGCGTCACATCCTCCTCCGTAGTATAGATATCCTCGCCGAAGCGGGCTTTCAGCTCCTTCACCACGGGCTTTGTCAGCTTCTTTGCCTCCTTTGTGTTCTCCGCCGAGGCGGTAACGCGAATATGCACCTCGCCGGTCTTGGCATAGGTGGCCAGCGTGGGATTTGTCTGGGCGTCGATCAGATCCTTCACCCTGGTCTCCGCCATGCTCTCCCCCACGCCGCAGATTTTCACGGTCTGGGAATAAATGACTCCCGGAGTCAGCTTCTCGAGATAGGGTCTGACCTCATTCTCAAACAGGGGCAGCAATTCATTGGGCGGACCGGGCAAAAGGATGACCTTCACATCCTCCTGCTCTATGATAAGTCCCGGCGCCGTACCGTTGGGATTGTCCAGCACAAGGGCGCCCTCCGGCACCAGAGCCTGTTTCCAGTTGTTCTCCGTGGGCGTGATATTTCTGGCTGCAAAGAATTCCTCGATGCGCCGCGTCCACATATCGCTCTTAATAAGCTGCCTGCCGCAGACCTCGGCCGCGACCTCCTTGGTCAGATCGTCCTCCGTGGGGCCTAACCCCCCTGAGAGGATCACAATATCCGAGCGCCCCATGGCGCACTTCAAAACAGCGGCGAGCCGCTCCTCATTATCGCCCACCACAGTCTGAAAATAGCAGGACAGACCTAAGCCCGCGCACTGTTCCGCCAGATAAGCCGCGTTGGTATTCACAATATTTCCCAGGAGAATTTCCGTCCCCACACTGATCAATTCTACCGTCATTTTGCACCATCCTTCATCACATTCCTGTTTTTCACCAGATAATCCACCAGAGAGATAACCGTCAGCGCCAGCGCAATCCACATCACGATGTCCGTGGCGAGCGCAAAATACCCCTGATGTGCGGCGGCGCTCAAAAAGGGCGCATCCTTCACGAGCATCATGCAGATCATAACCATCTGAAAGGTGGTCTTGAATTTCCCCCAATAACTGGCCGCGATCACCACGCCGTTGTCGGAGGCGATCAGCCGGAAACCGCTGATGATGAACTCACGGCTGATGATGACCACCACCACCCAGGAGGGAATCCTGCCCATCTCCACCAGCACGATCATGGCGGCGCACACCAAAAGCTTATCCGCCAGAGGATCCATAAATTTGCCAAAATTGGTCACTAAATTATATTTTCTGGCAATCTTGCCGTCCAGAAGGTCTGTGAGGCTCGCCACGATAAATATTCCCAGCGCCGTGTACTCCGCATAGGCGTTCACTCCGCCAAACAATATCTCATGAAGCCCCCACCCCTGAATGCTCCCCAGAAGCACCAGCACAAAGGGCACAATCAGTATCACCCTGAAAATCGTCAGCTTGTTGGGCAGGTTCATCCCGCTCTTTTTAGTCTTCTCCATGATATAACTCTCCTATCAGATCATACTCGTTGGAATCCGTCACCAGCACCCTGGCAAAATCCCCGGACACCAGATTTGCAGTTGTATTCAGAAACAGATAGCCGTCCACATTGGGGGCGTCCCGATAGGTTCTTGCCACATAAATATCCTCATCGGCAAGCTTCCCCTCTATCATCACAGTCAGCACCTGCCCCACCAGAGACTCCGCCTTCTCAAAAGCAATGGCCTGCTGCAGCTCCATGAGCTCGTCCCTGCGGAAGGCTTTGACCTCCTCTGCAATCTGTCCCTCCATGTCCGCCGCCGGGGTGTCCTCCTCCTGAGAATAAGCAAAAACGCCCAATCTGTCAAACTCCATCTCATTCACAAAGCGATACAGCTCCTCGAAATCCTCCTGAGTCTCCCCGGGAAAACCGCTGATAAGCGTAGTGCGCAGACAGATATCGGGGATCTCCCTGCGCAGCCCGGCGATGATATCCCGCAGCTCCTGCCCGCTGGTGCGCCGCCCCATGCGCTTCAACACATCGTCGGAGGCATGCTGGATCGGAATGTCCAGATAATGGCACACCTTGGGCTCCGAGGCGATGGTCTGAACCAATTCCTCCGTGAGCTCCTCCGGATAACAATATAAAAGCCGGATCCATTGAATGCCGCCCACCTTCGCAAGCTCATGCAGAAGCCGGGGCAGACGCTTCCCCCCATACAAATCCACGCCGTAGAGCGTGGTCTCCTGCGCCACCAGGATCAGCTCCTTCACGCCGCCCTCCGCAAGCTCCCGGGCTTCCTCCAACAGCATCTCCATGGGTACGCTGCGAAACCTTCCCCGCACCCTCGGGATGATACAGTAAGTACAGTGCTTATCGCAGCCCTCCGCAATCTTAAGATACGCAAAATGCCCGCCCGTGGTCACCAGACGTTTCCCGCCCGCCACAGGCGCGGTATCAAGACTTTTATAATGATTTTCTGCGCGCCCCGAAAGCGCCTCCTCCACGGCGTTCGCAATCTCGTCGAGCGCCATTGTACCCAAAACCGCATCCACCTGCGGAATCTCCCGCTGAATCTCCTCCCGGTAGCGCTGCGCCAGACACCCGGCGGCAAGCAATGCCTTCAGCTGCCCGGACTCCCTCAGCTCGCTCAGCTGGAGCAGGGTGTTGATGCTCTCCTCCTTGGCGTCCCCGATAAAGCAGCAGGTGTTCACCACCGCGATATCCGCCTCGGCCTCATCATCCGTAAATTCATATCCCTTCTCCGAGAGCATTCCCAGCATCCTCTCGGAATCCACCAAATTTTTGTCACATCCCAGAGAGACAAACAAAATCTTCATACTGTGTCCTCTCTACTCCTTCGTCTGTGTTTATGCATATACTTATACATATTTACTTATATATATTTGTATCGTGCGAAATAGCCGGCGGATGAAGTTTTGTTTTCCACGCCGGCTACCGCTTTCACACGTCTCCTATGCTTCTTCCTCGTCCCCGAGAATCTTGATCTGCCCCTGATTGAGCTCCTCCACTGCCAGCGACAGGGGCTTCTGCACGTCCCCGTCCACCAGCGGCTCCTCGCCGGAGATAATCTGCCTTGCGCGCTTGGAGGTTGCCATAACAATGGAATAACGGCTGTTTACCACAGGCGCCTCCCCCATCTCCACTTCGCTGTTTACTACCTTCATCAAATCGGAATAAGACGGATGTAACATTATTTTTGTGCTCCTTTCACGAAACCTTTCAGTTCCTCTCTGATTTCTTTTATAAATGCCTCTCTGCGAATCGGCGATCTGCGGGCTGCCTCCACGGTATGATGAAGCTCCTCCACACAGGTCTCCAGATCATCATTTATCACAATATAATCATAGGCCTCCATGCCCTCTGATTCCTCACTTGCCCGGGACAGGCGGCTGGCGATAACCTCCTCCGTCTCCGTGCCCCTGCCGCGCAGTCTGCGCTCCAGCTCCGCGCCGCTTGGCGGCGTCACAAACAACAGCAGACTCTCGGGAAAAAGCTCCTTAATCTTCAGAGCTCCCTGTATCTCAATCTCCAGCAGGACATTCCTGCCCGCCAAAAGCTGCTCCTCCACATAAGCTCTGGGCGTTCCGTAATAATTGCCGCAGTACTGCGCGTATTCTATCAAGCCATCCGCGGCAATCTGTTCCTCAAAATGTTCCCTGTCCGTAAAAAAGTAGTGGACGCCCTCCTCCTCGCCCGGTCGGGGGGCTCTGGTCGTCATGGAAATCGAAAGCGCGTAATTGTCATAGGTCTCCAGCAGTTTCTTTACCAGCGTTCCCTTGCCCGCCCCCGAAAAACCGGAGAGCACGATCAAAATTCCCTTTTCCGTCAGTTCTCTGCCCATGTCCTACTCCTCCCGTTCTCTACCGGACTCGCCGCAGACTGTCCCCGGAGCTCCGTCGCCGTCAGCCGACAGGGCATCCTGCTCCGGCAGACGGATCCGCCCCACGATGGTCTCCGGCAAAAGCGCCGACAGCACCACCTGTCCGTTTTCCATCACCAGCACAGACTTGGTCCTGCGCCCCTGCGTGGCGTCGATTGCCGTCCCCTGCTCCCTGGCGCGCTGCACCATGCGCTTGATGGGCGCGGACTCCGGGCTGACGATGGCGATAATTTTGGTCGTATTGACAATATTTCCAAAACCGATGTGAATTAACATACAGCCTCCGCTATTCGCTATTCAATATTCTGTATCTGCTCGCGCACCTTCTCAATCTCGGTCTTCAGTTCTATCGCATAATTGGAAATCTCCAGATCATTGGCCTTGGACAGAGTCGTGTTGGCCTCCCTGTTCATCTCCTGGGCAATAAAATCAAGCTTGCGCCCGATGCTGCCCCCTTCCATCAGCGTCTTCTTAGTGGTCTCAATATGGCTGCGCAGACGCACCAGCTCCTCGTCCACACAGACCTTATCGGCAAAAATTGTAACTTCCGTGAGAATCCTCGCCTCATCCATGGTATTGTCGCCCAGAAGCTCCCTGACCTTGTCCTCCAGCTTCTGCCGATACTCCGCCACAATCCTCGGAGAGCGCTCCGCAATGGAATCCACCAACGCTTCCATACCGTCCAGCTTCTCCGTCAGGTCTTTCTTCAGATGCTCACCCTCCGCCACACGGGTCTGCACAAACATCTCCGCCGCGCCCGCAAGAGCCTTCTGCAGCTCCTTCCAGAGCTCCTCCTGGTCTATATCCTGCTCCTCCATGGTAAACACCTCAGGATATTTGGAGAGCGTGGAGACGCGGATATCGTCGTCCAGTCCGAACTCCTGCGCCATCTGCCGCAGATACCGCAAATATGCCTCCGCAACTTCCTTATTGTAGCGCACACCGGAAGTACTCTCGGAAAAATCCTCGTAAGTGATAAAGATATCTACCTTACCTCTGGAGATATAATTTTTTAATTCACTGCGGATAGCCGACTCAAAGAAATTCAGCTTCTTGGGCATCTTGATATTTACGTCCAGATAGCGATGGTTGACAGATTTCATTTCCACCGTAAATTTCCTGTTGTTCTCCACAATCTCGCATCTGCCAAAACCGGTCATACTCTTAATCATCCGTATACCCCCTGCCCGTCAAACGGACATCCATTTTTCTATCCCCCTGTGAGCTCCTCCAAATCAGACTGTCAATCTATGCCATTTTGTATTATAAGATAAGTGGGAAACCACGTCAAGTCCTCTGCACAAATCCCGTGCCTCACAGCCCCAGCAGCGCGCTTGCCACGGCACAGTAGACGAGCAGGGACAATGCGTCCACAATGGTGGTGATAAAGGGACTTGCCATCACCGCGGGGTCGAAGCCCAGGCGTTTGGCGCCGATGGGCAGTATACAGCCCACGAGCATGGCCAAAAGCACCGCCACAATCAAAGTGATGCACACTACCAGAGCCACCATCACTCCCACCCGGTCAAACAGCATCAGCTTGCAGAAATTTGCCGCTGCCAGACACAGACCGCACAAAAGCGCCACCCGCACCTCCTTGAACACCACTCCGGGCACATCCCGATATTCAATCTCCCCCAGAGACAGTCCGCGGATCACGGTCACGCTGGCCTGTCCGCCGGCGTTGCCGCCCGTGTCCATCAACATCGGGATAAAGGCAATCAGCACCGCGCAGGCGCTCAGGGCATCCTCAAAGCTGGTTAAGATCGCCCCCGTAAAGGTAGCGGAAACCATGAGCAGCAAAAGCCAGGGGATTCTTTTCTTAAAGGTCTCCCAGACCGTTGTCCTCATATAAGGCTTGTCGCTGGGCACGATAGCCGCCATCTTCTCCATATCCTCCGTGGTCTCTTCCTCCATGATATCCACGATATCATCCACGGTGATAATGCCCACCAGACGGTTCTCGTTGTCCACCACCGGCATGGTGGTAAAGTCATATTTCTTAAATTGAGCGGCAACCTCCTCCTGATCCATGAGGGTGCCCAGTGCGATGACATTTTCATGCATGATGTTGCCGATGCGCTCCCCCGGGTCGGACAAAAGCAGATAGCGCAGGGCAACCGTCCCCAGAAGCCTTCTCTGAGCGTCCAGCACATAACAGACATTGATGGTCTCACTGTCCAGTCCCACCGTGCGGATATGGGCGATGGCGCCCTCCACCGTGAGATTCTCCTTCAGATCCACATACTCCACCGTCATGATGCTGCCGGCGGAATCCTCGGGATAGCGCAGCAGATGATTGATGTCCCTGCGGGTCTCCGCGCTGGCGTTCTCCAATATTTTGGTCACGACATTGGCGGGCATCTCCTCCAGCAGATCCGTCGCGTCGTCCGCCATCAGATTGTTGATGATGTTGGCTGTCTCCCTGTCGGACAGCGCCGTGATGATGGTCTGCTGGGTGTCGGATTCCATATAGGAAAACACATCCGCAGCCAAATCCTTCGGCAGAATACGGAATACCCGAAGCAGCTTCTCCTCCTCAAGCTCCTCCATGACGACAGCCACGTCCGCCGGGTTCTCCTCCGCCAGCTGCTGGCGCAGTTTTGTATATTGTTTAGTGTCTAAGAGTTCAAGCAGCTCCTCCACAGTCAAAAGCTGATCCATATTTTTTCTCCTTATCATGAAGGATTGCCATGAAGAAGCCCTTCAGGATTCTCTGTCATTCTCTGTCTATATAGTATCGTTCCTGTATCTTCTGTATCTGCGCCCTGCCCATGGTCGCCTCCGTAATCTCACCTCGCAGCGCCTCTTCCGTTTCCGCCGGAATCAGAATGCGCAGCCTGACTGCATCCGTATATGCGCTGTCAATCGGCTCGATCCCTCTTTGCCCCAGCAGATACAGGACTTTGCCGACGCCGTTATAATCCGTGAAGATCTCCAGCTCGCAGCCGAATCGGCTGACGCCGATGACACAGTGGGAAAGCCCTTCCTGCACCGCCCTCGTATAAGCCCGCACCAGGCCGCCTGTGCCCAAAAGCACTCCGCCGAAATACCGGGTCACCACCACCGCGACATTGCGCACGCCTGTCCCCAGAAGAACCTCCAGCATAGGACGCCCCGCAGTCCCCGAGGGCTCCCCGTCGTCGCTGCAGCGGGTCAGCTCCCCTCTGTCGCCGATGACAAAGGCGGAACAGTTATGTCTGGCATCCCAGTATTTTTTCCGGGTACTCTCGATAAAATGAACGGCTTCCTCCTCCGTCCCGCATCCGGCGACCGTGGCGATAAAACGGGATTTTTTCTCCACAATCTCCCCCTGCCCGCCCTCCAGCAGCACTCTGTATGACTCCATAGGCCTTTCCCCTTTTTGATATTCATATTATTTTAGCATATTTTGACCAAAATGTGAAACAATTCTTAAGACTGGAAATAAATTCTTTATTTACATATACTTTTCTGCTATAATATAGAGAATCTTATGGCGGGTATGATGCCCGTGGGCAACATCTCAGGCAATGGACAATAAGGAAGGCGAATTATATGAATTATGGAAGAAAAGGTGTCCGTGAAAAACAAAAGGCACTGAACTCTAAATCAGCAAAATGGGGAAAGAAGATCATTCTGACCGGCGTGAAGCTGTTCCTGCTTATATTTCTGGGGACAGGCATCTGCGGCGGCGCCGCCGGCATCGGCATGTTCCACGGCATTTTGGAGGATACACCCAGTATCCGCGTCAGCGAAATCGTAACTCCCGGCCAGGCTACCATCGTCTACGACAGGGAAGGCAATGAGATTGACCAGTATGTCAGCATGAACTCCAACCGGATCAACGTGACCATCGACCAGGTGCCCAAGCATCTGGGACAGGCGTTTGTCGCCATCGAGGACGAGCGCTTTTATCAGCACAACGGCATCGACATGATCGGTATCGTCCGCGCAGGCTACCAGTTTATCAAGACCGGCGGCAAGGAAAAGCAGGGCGCCAGCACCATCACCCAGCAGCTTCTGAAAAACACCGTCTTCACCACCTGGACAGAGGAAGACGGCAATATGATCAAAATGGTAAAGCGCAAGCTTCAGGAACAGTACCTCGCACTGGAGCTCACCAAAAATTCCACCAAGGACGATGTGCTCCTGCGCTATATGAACGCCGTCAATCTGGGGCAGAATACTCTGGGCGTGGAGGCGGCCTCCCTGCGGTATTTCGGCAAATCCTGCTCGGAGCTCACCATCTCGGAGAGCGCGGTCATCGCCAGCATCACCCAGAATCCCCGCGCCAACAATCCTATCAGCAGGCCTGAGAACAATGCCAAACGGCGTAAAACCTGTCTGAACAAAATGCTGGAGCTGGAATTTATCACCAGGGATCAATATGATGAGGCCATGGCGGACACAGAGGATGTGTACGAGCGCATCAGTCTGCACGATGTGGACTTCAAGGTCGGCAACACCACCTCCGGCTCCTATTTCTCGGATGCCGTGTACGAGCAGGTGCTGGATGATCTGGTCGCCGCCGGCTACCCTGAGACCACCGCGGAATATCTGATGTCCTCCGGAGGTCTGCGCATTGATTCCACCCTGGACCCCAAGATCCAGTCCATCGCGGACGAGGAATTTGCCAATCCGGACAATTACAATACCAACACACACTGGTATCTGAGCTACGCCCTTACCATCACAGACGCCAGTGAACAAAAGCACAATTACAGCAAGGAAAATATGATGTCCTGGTTTAAGGAAAATAAGGACCGAAATTTCAACCTGATTTTTGCCTCTCAGGACAATGCCTACGAAGCCATTGACACCTACCGCGCAGCCATGCTGGAGACGCTGGGTATGGCTGCCGACTCCGAGAGCTATGAGGAGAGCATCTCCATGACTGCACAGCCTCAGGCGGCGATTGTCATCGAGGATCAGACCTCCGGCTATGTAGTAGCCATGGTGGGCGGCCGCGGCGTCAAGGAGGGACGGCGCACCTTAAACCGCGCCACCGCGGCGGGCAACTCTCCCGGCTCCACCTTCAAGGTTCTGGCATCCTTTGCCCCCGCGCTGGACGCCAACGGGCAGACTTTAGCCACGGTATACAACGACGCACCCTTTAATTATGATACCGGTCAGCCCGTGAACAACTGGTATGATGTGGACAAGGTGGGCTGGAAGGGCATCTGCTCCATCCGCTATGCTATCGAGCAATCCCTGAACATCATTGCGGTCAAAACCTTTACCGTGGTGACACCCCAGCTCGGCTATGATTATCTGATCAATTTCGGCTTTACCACACTGACGGACGGCGTCTGGATCGGCGACCAATACTTCTCCGATGTGCAGCAGCCCACCGCCATCGGCGGCATCACCAACGGCGTCAGTCCTTATGAATTGAATGCCGCCTATGCATCCATCGCCAATCTCGGCACCTATATGGAGCCAAAGCTCTACACCCGGGTCACCGACGCGGACGGCAATGTGATGCTGGACAACACGGTTCCTCAGAGCCATCAGGTATTGAAGGAGACCACCGCTTTCCTTCTGACAGACGCCATGACGGACGTTGTGACCAAGGGAACCGGCGCCAGATGCAATTTTAACCCCAGCATGGCTATCGCGGGCAAGACCGGAACCTCTCAGAAAACTCAGGACGTATGGTTTGCCGGCTTCACTCCCTACTATACTGCGACCGTGTGGGCGGGCTACGACAACAATGTGAGCCTCAACACCAGCACCAAGGCCAGCATCAATGAGTCCAATCTGGCAAAGAATCTGTGGAAGGTTATCATGAAGCGCGTACACGAGGAACTTCCAAACGCAAGCTTCGCCATTCCCGAGGGTCTGGTGCAGACACAGATATGCACCAAATCCGGCAAACTCCCCACGCCCGGACTCTGCGAGGCGGCCGGCTGCGTCGGAACGGAATACTTTGCGGAGGGCACCGAGCCCATTGAATTCTGCGACATTCACTATCAGGGGCGCATCTGCGCCTACTGCGGCCTGATTGCCGCGCCGGAATGTCCCTTCGCCTATGACGGCATCGCCACCCTGTCGCTGCCGGAAGACCCGGCGCTGCTCAACGGCTCCACCAGCATTATCGACAATGGTGACGGCACCCAGACGGTAGTGACGCCCAAGACCTCCAATATCTGTCCCCATGACTCCCTGTTCTTTGCGAATCCGGACTACGAGACGATCCTCAATCAGCAGCAATGGGAGATGAACCAGCACAATTCGGAGGATGACGACTAATTGCATACACCGACAAATAAGCAGTGGCTAAGTCAAAAAGCCACTGCTTATTCCTCATACAGCTCTCCATCTATAATCTTCACAATCCGCTTCGCTGACTGCGCCACTCCCAGATCATGGGTGATCATTACAATGGTATTGCCCATCTCGTTAAGCTGCCGGAACAGCTTCAACACTTCTTTCCCGCTCTGCTGATCCAAGGCTCCCGTCGGTTCATCTGCCAGAAGAATGGCAGGACGCCCCACCAACGCTCTGGCAATGGACACCCTCTGCTTTTGCCCGCCGGAGAGCTCACTGGGCTTATGGTCGATCCTGTGATCCAGACCCAGAAGCTTTACCGTTTCCATACATTGTTCCTCCGCCTCCGTGTGCGTCAGCCCCCGCATCAAAAGCGGCATAATGATATTTTGCATCACATTATAGGTGGGAATCAACTGGTAGTTTTGGAAGATAAAGCCTATTTTCTCATTCCGCACCTGTGTCAGATCGTCCTCCTTCGTCTCGTGGATAGCCATTCCGTCCAAGAAATATTCCCCGCTGTCCATCACGTCCATACAGCCAAGCATATTCATCAGCGTGGTCTTTCCCGAGCCGGACGGTCCCAGAATAGCCACATATTCCCCCGCAGACACATGGAAATTCACGTTTTTTAGAATGGGCAGTCTTTCCTCTCCCAGCATATATCCTTTATTGATATTAGTCATGCTAATCATTCCTTTGCTCCTCCCACGCTATTCCTGATTCAGCGCCACAACGGGAATCAGTCTGGACGCCTTATATGCCGGATAAAATCCAAAAACACTGCCTGTCACAACACCGAAGAACAGCGAGAGAAGCGCCCCCGAGACAGAAAGCTCCACCCGCACCGACAAAAGCTCCACCAAGGGAGTGATTCCCAATGACAGCAGCACGCCGATCACCGCACCCACCAGACTGGTGCAGCTTGCCTCCAACAGAAACTCCAACAGAATGTCCTTTCTGGAGCATCCAAGCGCCTTGAGGATACCAATCTCATTTGTGCGCTCCTTCACCGACACGAACAGCACATTCATGATCCCGATGCCTCCCACGATAAACACGATGACAGCCATGGCGATCAACAACAGGCTCATGGTATCGTTTGACGCGGAGGCCGCCTCCATCTTGCTTCCCGCGTCAGAAATCGTAAATGTGGTATTGGGATAGCTTTCTTTCAGGTTCGCTTCCAAATCCGCCATCACGGTATCCACCTGATTCACATCTTCAGCAATCACCGTGAGGGTGGGATTGATGTGATTCCCCGTCAGGTACTTTATCCCTGTTTCATAGGGGATAAAAATAGCCGTGTCCGGACTGATGCCCGAAGCCACCGTCCCCATCTCCGCCATGACTCCCGCCACGTTATAGGGTCTGTCATCTATATACACAATTTCGTCATATGCATCATAAGCGCTTCCGAAGATGTCCTTTGCCACCGTGGAACCCAGAATGCAGGCTTTCTCCTTGTTCTCATCGTTCTCCGCCGTCAGAAACTCCCCTATCGCCATCTCAATATTGCTGATCTGCGCATAGTTTTCCTTGACTCCCGCAACGGTATAATAAGAGGAGGAATCCATGTCTCCGCCCTCCACTGCGGCATTGGTGGAATAAGAGATCGTGGTGGCGGTAAGCCCCGCCACCATCAGCTCCAAATCCTCGCAGTCCTCCGCCGTCAGGATCACTTCCTCATTGGTCTGGTTCTCTCCCCCAAATCCAAACAGGTCACCAAAGCCGCCAAAATCCATTCCGCCGGGCATACCACCCTGCATACCCCCGGGCATACCCCCGGGCATATTGCCGGGCATACCGCCCTGCGTTCCGCCGCCAAAATTACTGGAAGGCATACCGCCTCCGAAACCGCCGGAACCCGCTCTTCCGCCGTCGGAGCCTCTGGACGAAGAACCGCCGCCCATATTCGGACTTTCTCCGCCCATGCTAAACCCTGCGCTGCTGCTTCCCCCGCTGTAAGAAATATCAATCGCCCCCGCATTCAGGTTTTTAAACTGTTCCGCCACTTCCTCCTTGCCGCCTGTACCAATGGCAATCACCATCATAATGGTTGCGGAACCGACCACAATGCCAATGGAGGTCAGAATGACCTTGAATTTATTCTGGGACAGGTTCAGCCAGACCAGACGAAAAATTTCGGATAATCTCATTGCGCTGTTCCTCCTGTTTTGCTCTCGATCAGGACAGTCTCCCCCTCGGCAAGCCCTTCCTTGATCTCCACATGGGTGCCGTCCGTAAATCCTGTTGTCACTTTCCTCCGCTCAATATTTCCATTCTCATTCAACACCTTTACATAGCTGTTCTCACCCTCTGTTATGACCGCCCTGCGGGAGACATAAAGCACCTCGTCTGTTTCCTCCGTCACAAAGGTAATATCTCCCGTCATTCCTTGGAACAAACCGGATACGTCCCCCTTTAACGTAATGGTTACTTCATAAGTGACGTTGCCGCGGGAATCGGAGACCGCGTCACCGATGTAGGTAACCTCCGCATCAAACAATTCCTCCGGATATGCCGTGAAGCTCACCCTTGCAACGCTGCCGATATGTATGCTCTCCATATCGGAGTCGTCTACGGTCACAGTCATTGTGACATCTTCTAAGTTATAGAGAGTGACAAGCACCGAACCCGTTCTGATGTCATCTCCCTCCGCCAGTTCCACACCGGTAATCACCCCGCTGTAAGCCGCACATACATTGTTCCCGGATATATGGCTGCTGTATTCTTTCCATGCATCTTGTGCGTCTGCGTAAATACTCTCCTGTTCCGCCTTTGTATCGTCCAGATAGGCAATCGCAATGTCATAGGTTTCCTTAGCCGTGGAATAAGCAAGTCTGCGCAGTCCAAGCGTCTGTACGGCGCCCAGCTTTTGTTGAGCCTGTTTCCTCACCGCGGAATTATATGAATTTTCCGCTGTGGAAACATTTGTAACCGCCTGCTCCACATTGCGCTCAAGCTGTTCCTTTTTCTGCTCCAGAGAATCCGCATTAGACTGAGCTTCCTGAGCCAGTTGAAAATAATAAACATAGCCATAGGGGTCATCTGATACATCTGTATGATCCCTGCTCCAGATACAATTATTTAAAACCGTGACCGCGTCATTGTAGGCATCGGTAATCTCTGTGAGCTGCGCCTCATATCCCGCCAGACTCTCACGAGCCCTCTGCAGGCTGATTTCGGCATCTGCCACCGCATCTGCCAAGCTCTGAATCGTAGTGGAATATTCCACATCTGCATAATCCCCATAAGCCATGCTGCTCTCATAGGTATACTGCGCCTGCTGTCTGGAGAGTGTCTGATCCGCATACACGGCGTCAAGGTCGGCTTTTGCCTTATCCACATTCAACTGAAGTTGTTCCTGAAGCTTCGTCACACTTTCCTCCTCCAGCTCATAAAGGACATCTCCCTCGACAACATTCTGTCCCACCGTCACATGAACTTTTGCCACCGTCAGACTGGAGTCGCTCCCCGTGGCGGAAAAGGAGTTCCCTGCCATGTCAAAGATTCCTCCAAACATGCCGCCGGAATTCCCTCCTGTCGCGCCTGTACTGCCCCCGCCGCCCATGCCGCCGATTCCTCCGAATCCGCCCATGCCGCCGACGACGCCGGACGCATTCCCCGTACTGCCTAAGGAGCCTGTCGTATTTGCCCGCTGTAATGCGCTCATGTCCAAGTCAAAGGTCTGTTCCACCGTACCGATATCCACAGACCCGTCCTCTGTCACGCCCACCATCAGGCTGCCATACTGAACCTGCGTCTGCTTATATACAGGCGTTTCCTTTTGGCTGCTTTTTATGATAAGGAGAATCCCTGACAGCAGCAGGAGAACCGCGCCAACGCCCGCCGCAAGGAATATTTTTGCTCTCCTGCTCAGATGCTCTATCCTTTTCATTTTCAATCTTGCCTCCTCCCGTTACCGCGGCCTTGGGAATTCTGTCCGCCCGGCATCTGAAAATTTCCGTTTGGCATCTGCCCGCCGCTTGGCATCTGCCCGCCGCTTGGCATCTGGAAGTCCCCGTCCTGCATCTGGAAGTCTCCATTTGGCATCCCGCCCTCGGTCTGCCCCTGTGCATCTTCCTCGCCCGACTGTCTGACATCCGCCGCGGAGCTCACCTTGCTTGCCAAATAGATGATATCCCCTTCTTCCAGTCCTGACAGGATCTCCACATTGACGCCATTACTGGTTCCGATTTCCACCTCCGAAAGCTCCCTGCCGCCCAAGGCGCTCTTTTTATATACATATGTCTTGCCGTTCTGCTCTACAATGGCTTTGCGCGAGACATAAAGCACATCCTCCAGCTTCTCCGTCACGAAGATAATATCCGCCGTCATGCCGCCATACAACGCCGAGGTGTCACCTAACACGGCGATCACCACGACATAGCTGATCGTATTGCTGTTTCTGGCAGTCGCGGTAGTGTCAATGGAGCGGATCTGCCCTTGATACAGCACATCTGGATAAGCGGAAAAATAGATATCCACGCTATCCCCCACCGCCAAGTCTACCACATCCTCCTGCGTGACATCGACGGAAATGCTCATGTCGTCTGCCGTCGCATAAGAAAGGATTCGCCCATTGGTCACAAGGCGGTCTCCCGCCTCATAGGAAACACTGGTGATAATGCCGGACTCCGGCGCATACAGGATACCGTCCGTCCCCACAAAATCCTCAAATTCCTGCATCCGGCTGTCTGCCAGTTCCTTTTCTTCTTCCGCTTCCGCCAAGGTCTCCTTCAAGCTCTCCAGCTTTGCCTGATAAGTGATCTGTGCGTTTTCCCCGCCGATCAGGGACTCCTGATAGGTCTCCCTGACGCCCAGCTGATTGATGGCGGCAGCGGCGTTTGCCGCGGTCAGCTCGTTTGTCAGCGTAGAGATCGCCCTTGTATTATCCTCCAGTTTCTGCGTCGCCTGCTTCAGCGCATTCAAGGCATTCTGATACCTGTTCTGAATGCTGAGATAGCCGCTCTGGATAGTCATAAAATTGACCGTGTTATCTGTCCCCGCGCCGTCCATTCCCTCCTTAGCCGCCGTATATTCTTCCAATGCCTCCGCATAATCCTCCTGTGCCTCCGCAAGCCTTTCCTCCAGCAATGGAGTATTTGCGTTCCGCTTATCTATCTCCACCTGAATCATGGCAGCCTGATTCTTGGCGTCTGCTGCTGCGCTGTTGTAGATGGACGAGGCATAGTTTCCTGCGACCGTATCCGCCTGCAGTGCCGTTTCCGCCTCTAAAACAGACAGATTGTATTCGCTCTCCGCTTCCCCGTACTCGGACATGGCGTCCACCCGGGCGCTGTCCAACAGCCTGCGGACAGCCGTGACACTGTCCCCGTCAAATTTCAGCAGTGCGTCTCCCGCCTCCACACGCTGTCCCGCCGCGGCATATACCTCCGAAATCCTCAAATATTTCTGCGTGGTCTTCTCATCGTCATCATCATCGTCATCGTCGTCATCATCCCCTACGTCCAGATCCAGTTCATACATGACATTGCTGACGCCATATTCCAGTGAGCCGCTCTCCGTTACGCCTACGGTGAGGGTTCCCCTTTCGACCACGGCTTCCTTATATATCCATTCCTCTTTCTCAAACAGGGGCGCAATAAAGACTGTGTAACCCGCCGCGAGAAGCAGAAGGGCAAACGCACCTATGATGATAATCATTTTTTTCTTTTTTTTGCTCAATTTTTTTACTTTTTGAATCATGCTTATACCCCATCATGTTAATTTTCGGACTGTCCCTTACGCCCGCCTGACGGCATCTGCTCTCCGTCCTGCCGTCCGCCGCCCTGTCGCCCGCCGCCTGACGGCATCTGTCCGCTCTCCGATCCTTCGGAGTCCTCCGGCATTTCACCTCTTTCCGGTCTTCCTGAGTCCTCAGACATTTCACCTCTCTCCGGTCTTCCCGAGTTCTCAGGCATTTCACCTCTCTCCGGT